>AUXO012865871.1_pt1 | contig 15175 bp, 18 predicted proteins | sample 768731 | NCBI WGS metagenome assembly AUXO01 (sample SAMN02715735, study PRJNA202380) | gut metagenome | biome: sheep rumen | host: Ovis aries | place: New Zealand: Palmerston North
GGGATATATTATACCAGTAGTTAACTTTTTTTGACTTTCCCCAACATACCAGTTGTTAACACGACAAAACCTTACAAATAGCGACCTAACACGACAAATTAACAACACGATAATATTAACCACACAGTAACACGAATAAACCACTTGTTAAACACCACTTAAGAAACACATAAGAGACAAAACAATGTATCCTAAATAGTTAACTAACAAGATACATAAATTTAGTAAATTCTATTGACAATATTCTACATTATGATATACTTATTATAGATAAACCAAATAGGTGTATTGTGGAGGTGTAGTTATGAAAGGTATGAAAATTAAAATATTTACTAGTACTGTAGGAATAGGTCATTTAGAAGATAATATAAATAAATTTATAATAGGAAAGGAAATATTAGATATAAAAATGCAACTATCAGGAAGATTTACAGTTGTATTAATAATGTATAATGGTGATGAAAATGATAATTAGTTTTATAATAGGGTGTTTTGTAGGTATGATATTTATGTGTATGTTTCAAATATATAAGAGGTGATAGTATGATATATGATGTATTAACATATATAATTATTTTATTAATATCTGTAATATTAACTATTTGTTATTATATTCTATTTAAGGATTTTTTTAAATGAGAGGAAAACCTAGAGGTTATAATACAGCTAGAAGAACAAAGACAAGAATAAAAAGACCTAAACCTAATAAAAATATTGATTTTTATGAATTAGGTAATTTAAAGAATAAGATAAAACTTGTTAATAAAAGAATAGAACAAATAGAGAATAAATACGGAGCTGATAAATGGGCTGTTAAAAAATTAAAAGCTCGTTTAAATATAAGTGAAATAAACGGATTAGACAGAAAAGGTAAAGTTAAAAGAGTTAGCGGTAGAGATAAAATGAAAATGAAAGCTGTTAATAAAGCTTTGGATTTATTTTTAAAAGCTAAAACTAGTACTATTGAGGGGATTGAGGATACTATTAAAAAGAGTAAAAATACTATTAAAGAGATACTAGACGATGAAGATAATGATATTGATGATGAGGATGTAGAAACATTTTATGATTTTTATATTGATAATGATTTTAAATGGCTTATTAATTATATAGAACCTAGTGAGTTAATGGTATTAATTCAAACAGCAAGAGGTGATAATTGGAATGAAAACAAGTTTATACAAGAGCTTAATAATTATATAGCTTATGGAAATGATAAAGATATAACAAATAGATTAAAGAGGTTATATAAAAATTTAATAACAGAAAAAAGAGATTTATTTTGATTTATTGGGATAAATATAAAGGGCATACACCTAATATAGTAGGTAAAAAGAGTAAAATAGATAATACTATTTACTCTTTTGATATAGAAACGACCTCATACTTAGTTTTAAATAATATACAGTTAAATACTATAGAATATTTAGAATTTGATGAAAAAACAAAAAGGGATATTAAATATATGGGGTGTATGTATATATGGATGTTTTCTATTAATGATATAGTATATTATGGTAGAAAATGGGATGAATTTATAAAATTTTTAGATAAATTAGATTTTTATGTACCAGAAAAAAAAATTATATTCGTTCATAATTTATCATTTGAATTTCAATTTTTAAGAGGTTGTTTAAAATTTTATGAGGTATTAAGTAGAAAATCAAGAAATGTTATGTCAGCAACTTTAACAGATTATAATATAGAGTTTAGATGTAGTTATAAGATGAGTAATTGTAAATTAGAAAAAATACCAAGTATTTATAATTTACCTATAAAAAAATTAGTAGGTGATCTAGATTATTCAAAAATAAGAAATAGTAAAACAGCTCTAACAGATGAAGAAATGGGATATTGTGAAAATGATTGTCTTATTATTTATTATTATATAAAAGAAGAATTAAAACAATATGAAACAGTAGAAAGGATACCTTTAACATCTACAGGTCATGTTAGGCGTGAATTAAAAAAAATAGTTTTAAACGATTTTAATTATAGAAATCAAGTATATAGAGCTATTAATATCAATCCTCATGTATATAATTTATTAATAGAAGCTTTTACAGGTGGATATACACATGCTAATTGGATTTATACAGATGAGATATTAAAAGAGGTTGATAGTTGGGATTTTACCTCATCATATCCGTATGTATTAGTATCATGTAAATATCCAGCAACAGAATTTAAAAAATGTAATATAAAAAAAAGAGAGAATATGATAAAAAAATTTGCTTATTTGTTAGTTGTAAAGTTTACTGATATAAAATCTAAGTATTTTAATAATTTTATATCAGCTTCTAAATGTAGAAATATAAGAGGAGCTAAATATGATAACGGTAGAATAATAGAGGCTAAAGAGTTAGAAATAACTTTAACAGATATAGATTTTTATTTTATATTGGATAGTTATAATTGTGAATATGAAATAATAGAGAGTTATTATTCTTTATATAAGTATCTACCTAAAAAATTTATTAATTTTATATTAGAAAAGTATGTTAAGAAAACAGAATATAAAGAGGTTAAAGGTAAAGAGGTTGAGTATAATTTAGAAAAACAAAAATTTAATGCTTTGTATGGTATGAGTGTTACTAATATGATTAAAGACGAGGTTATATATGATAATATAAACGGATGGCATGAGAGAGTTTTAGAAAATGAAGAAATAGAACAGCTATTATTAAAAGAAAAAAACAAGTCATTTTTAAGTTTTGCGTATGGTGTATGGGTAACAGCACACGCAAGAAATAACTTGTTAAGAAATGTTTTAAAATTAGATAAATATGTAGTATATTGTGATACTGATAGTATAAAATTAGCAAGTGGTTATGACAAGAATATTATATTAGAATATAATGAAAAAGTCAAGAATAAGGTAAAATATGTTAGTAGTTTGTTAAAAATAGATATTAATAAATATGCTCCTAGTGATGTAAAGGGTAATAAACATTTATTAGGATTATTTGAAAAAGACGCTCATTATAAAGAGTTTATAACACAGGGAGCTAAAAAGTACGCTGTTGTAGATGATAATGATGATATTAAAATAACAGTGGCTGGTGTACCTAAAAGTGGAGCTGAGGCTTTAAAAAATTTAGATGAATTTAGAGATGATTTTATATTTGATTATAAATATACTAATAAAATGACTATGTTTTATAATGACGAACAGGATACTTTTAATTTAATAGATTATCAAGGAAATGAGTGTTTAGTAACAGATAAAACAGGTTGTTGTTTAGTACCTACTACTTACACTTTAAATAAAAGTTTAGAGTATGCTCATTTAATTAGTGATGAGAGTAGTAAAAGAGCTATTTATAGAGAATAGGAGGTTATTATGGAGGATTTAGAATATATAAAAAAATTTTCAAAAATTACAATTAAAGATGTTTGTAGTAAAGCTAAAGTTAATAAAAGTAATTTATTTGCTGGACGGACTACAGGCGAAAATGTAAAAAAAGTAAGGGAAGAAATAGAGAGTGAAATAGCTAAATTATATATTAAGAAAGAAGGAAAGTAATGGCTAAAAAGATAATACATTATAATATAGATAATATTGATAAAGAGGGAGCTAATATTAATTTAATATGGGGTGAGAGGTCAAACGGTAAAAGCTACCAAGTAAAACATAAAAAAGGTGTAGAAAATTATTTAAAAGACACTTATACATATCATGATAATTATAAGGATAAAGGTAAGATAATAAAAGATGTTATAAAAAAGGGTAGTAGATTTATATTAATGAGAAGATGGAAAGAAGAAATAACAACGGAAAAGATAGAAAGATATTTTGCTGATGTTGATATAAGTAAATTGACGGATGGTAAATATAATTGTATTGATTATTATAGAAAAGTATTATATTTAGCTGTTTACAATAATGAAACTGGTAAAACAAGTAGATTTGATAAAATAGGTTATGTAGTAGCTTTATCTACAGAACAAAATTATGCAGGAGCTAGTTATTTGGATGTAACTGATATTATATTTGAGGAGTTTATGTCTAGAAGTATTTATATCTCACATGAAGCTGATAAGTTAATGAACTTTTATTCTACAGTAGATAGAAAAAGAGGGACTACTAGATTATGGCTTGTAGGAAATACTATATCTAGAGTATGTCCTTATCTTAATGATTGGGATTTACAAAATATTATTAAAAATCAAAAACAGGGCGAAATAGTAACAAAATGGATACCTACAGGTGAGGTTGATGATGAGGGTGTAGCAATAGAGGTAAAATTAGCTATTGAATACTGTAAATCAACAGGAGCTAGTAGTTTTGTTATAGGAAAACATAAAGATATGTTAAATAAAGGTAGTTGGCAAACAGATCCACAGCCTCATCTACCTAAATCAAGAAAGTTATATAAACGAATATATAAAGTATTTTTTCAATATCAAAGTTTTAAATTTGTTGGCGAATATTTAAAGGATAAAGAGGATAAAAATATATGTTGGTTTATATATCCATATGAAAAAGAAATCCCAGATAAAGTGATTGTTTTTAGTGATGTTGTTAAAATCAGCAAATATTGGCAACGAAATATTTATGATATGCAAATAAAAAATGATAAATTAAGAAGATTTATGTATAAAACATTTAGAGAAAATAATATTTTTTATGCTAATGATTTAGTAGGAACTGATTTTAAACAAGTTATTGATTTTGAAATAAAAAAATAATATAATAAATAAAAGGAGTGATAAAGTGGCTAAAAATTCTAAAGTTATGATTTGTCATAATATTAAAATGGATAAAAGCTATAAAAATGTATTAAATTATACAGAGACACAAATGGTTAGTTTATGTGAGGCTAATGTGGTAGCAACAGCGAATAATTTTTCTTTTGTTAGAGAAAGAAACGCTATTTTAGTACCTTTTAGTTATTCTAATTGTTTAGAGTGTAATTATATAGCTTTTCAAAATCCTAATTATTCTAATAAATGGTTTTTTGGTTGGATAGATGAGGTTAATTATAAAAATAATGGCACAACAGAAATAGTTTTTACTATTGATGTATGGTCTACATGGTTTGATTACTGGACAGCTAAACCGTGTTTAGTTATTAGAGAGCATGTTAATAATGACGGTGTAGGTGTTAATACAGTACCCGAGGGATTAGAAACGGGTGAAATTATATGTAATTCTCATGTTATAGATGATAATATGGATAATATAATGGATGATTTAACATATGTATTATCAACAACGGTTAGTTTATATGATACGGAGGGAGATAAATTTATACCTGTAACAGGTGGTTTATATAATGGTATATATTCAGCTACTAAATATTATCAATTATCAGAGGCTGGTATTAATGCTAAATTAAAAGAATTAGCTCAAAAAGGACAAATTGATGCTGTTAACGGCTTGTTTATGGCTCCTAAAGTATTAGCTACAATTGTTAGTGAAATGTCGCCACAGATAGTTAATAGTAATTCAGCTCAAACATATAGTAATAGTATTTCTAAACAAACAACACTAAACGGATATACACCTAAAAATAAAAAATTATTATGCTATCCTTATAACTATTTAATAGCTAGTAATAATAACGGAGCAAGTTATACTTATAATTATGAGGATTTTAGTGGTGGTAATTGTACTTTTAAAATATATATGGCAATAACTCCAGGATGTTCTATTAGGATGATACCAACTAATTATAAAGGTGTTAGTGAAAATGATGAATATGGTATTAATATGGGTAAATTACCTATTTGCTCTTATCCGTGTGATATGTATACTAATTGGATGACACAAAATTCTATTAACATAGCTGGTCATCAAATATCAAGTGATGATATTAATATTGGTTTATCTTCTTTTAATGCACTAGCTAGTACTGTAGGCTCTATAGCTAGTAAGGATAGTATGGGAGCTGTTAGTAACGCTGTAAATGGAGCTGGTAGTATAGCAAACGCTCTAATAACACAAAAACAACATGAATTAATACCTCCTCAAGCAAGAGGTAATTTAAATGGAGCTGATGTTATAACAGCTTCTAATAAAAATAATTTTCATTTTTATAAAATGAGTATTAAACAAGAATACGCTAAAATAATAGATGATTATTTTACAAGATATGGTTATAAAATAAATAGATTAAAAACTCCTAATATAACAGGTAGAAATATATTTAATTATATACAAATAGGAGCTGATGAGGTTGTAGGTAGTGGAACTTTATCTAATGCTTATATGGATGTTATTAATAATATTTGTCGTAGTGGTGTTACAATATGGCATAATCACTCTAATATGTATAATTATAATTTAGATAATAGTATTTAAAAAAGACTAATAAAATTAGTCTTTTATTTTATAAATATCTTTTTACAATAGTTTTAACTTTTTCATGAAATTCATCACTATTAACATAAGTATCAAATTTATTATCAATATATTCATCTACTTTATCATTATTAGCTGTTAGATAAGATAAAACTATATTTTCAATAGTACTTTGTAACTCTCCAGTAAACACCTCATTATCAAGTAAATTTCTAATAGCATTATTTAAATTATCTTTTAAATATGTTGATATTTCATTAATTTTTTTATTTTGACAATTTAAATCATTTTCTACTTTTTCAGTAAGATTATTTAAATCTCGCCTTAGTTCTTTAATTAAAGTTAGTATTTCATTATCATCTGATTTTAAATTAGAACAGCAATTATTAACAGGTGGAGTTATAATAGGTTCATCATCACAGCAACAATCAATATTTAAACTTTCATGGTATCTATTGTATTTACTCATCTTATCATCTCCTTATTATATTAAATAGTGTGTTGTTAATCTAATAGTTTTACCTTGTGCTAAATTAACACGGCTTCTAAGATGTAATCCAGTATTTTCATCAGCTCCTATATACATAGGAACGAAAGCTCCAGTATTATCACTAGCTGATACATTAACTAACTTATTAGTTGTAAAATTGATTGTTTCACCATCTATTTCTAAATTATTAGGTATTACTATAATATCAGTAGAAGAATTAATAGCCGTATTTACTGTAAATTCAAAAGAAATAAGAGTGTTAGAGTTTCTAGTTTGGAAATAGCTCCATGAATTGTTAACTGTAATACTATTACTAACATTCATTTTACTAATAGGTATAGTTAAGTTTAAAGATGGATAATGACACCTCCACATATTCCAGTTTTCACCTGTCTTAGTTCTAGTATAAACACCTCCAGCTCCAGTATTTGATATTATAGTTTGTTTAATAGCTAAGTTATTATGTGTCATACGCTCAACTATTAATTTAAAACCTGTTGTTATTGCTGGTTTATGTAATAATACAGATGTTAAAGTTCCATCTTTAGAATAATAAACACCCGGTATATTAAAGTTATTTAAATCATCACCAGCAATTAAAGGTAACCCCTCATATAAAGAATATTGCATATTAAATAAATCTAGTGTTTCATTAGCCTCAGCTGTAATTTTGTTGTATGAAGATGTAATAGTAACATCACCAGCTTTAATTGTACCGAAAATCGTAGCTCCTCTAGTATATAAATTATAAACACAATTTCTAGCTAAATTTATAGCTGGTATATTATCTAGCTCACCAATTACAGCATATTTTGGATTTAATTGATTTAAATAATTAGTATCACTATTATAATTTAATCCGTGATGTTCTACTTTTAAAACATCAATATCTTTAAAATACTTATATAATTTAGATTGTGCGAGTGGTTCAATATCACCTGTAAATAAAAATTTATTATTAAAATGTTTAAGAATAACTACCATAGAAAAATTATTATAGATAGTATGTTCTATTTCGCTCATATTCCAATTGGTTTGTTCGTCATAATAATTTTCGTAATAATTAGAGCCTATATTAAAAAATTGTAATTGTAAACTATCAGTTAAAGTAACAATATCTTCATTATCAGGTTCAATATAATTTATATTTTTAGATGTTAATAAATTTTTAATATATGTTTCAACTTGACTATAAGTTGCCCCATGGAAAAGGCTCCAGTCTATTCCTTTATGTGGTAGATAGAAAGTACAATTACTAAAATCAATAGTATTAGTATTTAATAAAACGGTTAATCCCTCGGCATTTACACCTCCTATATGATCGCCGTGATAGTGGCTAATTATAACAGTATCTATTCTATCTATATCATTATCATTTAAAAAACTTATTAAATGATTACAGTCTGTTTGAAATCCTAAATCAAGTAAAATATTTTTTTCACCAGTAATAACAATACAATCCCCTAAGTGTCTAACATCTGTAGAACTAACAGGCTCTGTTCCTATTGATAAATAATTAACTTTTAGTTTATTATCTACAATATCATTAATTCTTTTATCTTTAACATAATATCCATTTAATTTAACAAAATATTGTTTATCCATTATTTTCCTCCTCATTATCATTATTTTCTTTAGTAACAATTAAATTTAAACTTTCTTCATTACTATCATAAGTTAAAAGTACTTTTAACTCACCGCGTTCTATCATTTGATTTAATAATATATTACATGTTTCAATAAAATTATCTTTCATATATTGAATAGCGTCAGCTACTTTTCTATCCTGTGTATCCATTCTCTCTAAGATATTATTTTCAAAATCTTTAACAGTTTTACTAACACAATTTTTAAAACATTCAAAATCACTAATAATACCATTTTCAAAATCTCTAATATAATTATTTAATTCTTTTACATATTCATCAATAAAAGATGTTAATTTTAATTGACTATCTTTTATACATTGTATTAATTGATATTCAGTAATAGCGTCAAAATCAGTTTCTATAAAAGGAAAATTTTCTACTACTGATAATTTAAATAAACTACAATTTCTTATATCATACTTTTTATGATAACAATTATTTTTACAATTCATTTTTAACTCCTTTCTATCATATTATACCATAAAATAAACATGATAAATCATTAAATATCATAGTATAAATATGGTTTCTATTTTCAATAAATTCATTATATATTTTTAATTTATCAGCTGGTGATCTTTTTGTTGTTTCTTCTAATATCTTATCCTGTGATGTATTAATTTCATTATTTAATTCACTTATACTATTAACCTCATCAGTAGTATTTTGTGTATCATTATTTTTTTGTAATGTATAATCAGTAACATATGTACCATCAGCAACAGATGGTATTTGATTTTGTGGTAATTCACTATATCTAGTATCATTAGTTGTATTATTAATAGCACTACCGTTTCTATTTTCATTATTTTCAATAGTCTGTTCGTTAGATGTATTACCTTTATTATTTTCTTTTAATGTATGTGTAATATTTTCACCATCATTAAATAAATCCCATCCATCTAACATATCAAACATTTTATTATAAGTAGGCATTATTTCATTAAGTTTTACAGATAAAGCTATTTTAAAAGCTGTTACTGTTTCGTATCCAATTCTACGCATTAAAAACTTATTTAAAATCATAACCTCAAAATCTTCTTTTTTTACTTTACTACTTAAAGGATAGTTAAAATCAAATATTGTAGCTCTACCTTTATAAGCTAAATTTTTTATTTTAGTTTTATTATCTTTATCATAATTAACTATACTATTTAAAATACTGTATATTGTAGGAGGTTTATCATTAAATAAATAATTATAATTAAACATCAAAATCATCCTCCTCATCTATATCATAATTAGTATCATTATCTTCTTTATTAGTAGGCTCACCGTCATAATAACTAATTTTAATATCTAATCCCCACTTTTTATTAATTTCTTCTATTGCTCTTTTTCTAGGTTCAAATCTTGAAAATCTACTAGCTATAGTTCCACCCTGCATAGCTGATATTTCATCTACAATATGACGCTCTTTCTTAGTTAAGCTTAAATTACTAATACCTATTAATTGTAAAAATTCGCTCCAGATTTTATCTTTGTTTTCTTCTAATTTATCAGCAACATATGGAGCTGGCTGTAATACTAAAGTAGTATCATCAATATCAACATCATCATAAGTAATAACTTTTTCAACTAAACCATCAACCTCATTAACAATAGCTTTAACTGTATTTTCTCTATCAGCTGATGTTTTCCAAAATCTTGGTGTTTTTTGTTGTTGTATGTTAATATCCATAGTTCTAGTTATATTAGCTAAGCGTTCAGCGTATTGTATTATATCTAAGTATAAAGGATATTTACCGTTATTATCATACATAATAACAAAATCATCTTTGTTTAAAGTTCTAGTATATCCATTAGCTCCTGTTACTTGTATTTTAGTAGGTCTATTATAAATATCAACAGTTGTAACATTAGAAAAAGGTAAAGCTACCACACTATTTAAAACATCATCCTTAAAAAAAGCAATTGCTCCTTTTCTTAATAATGTCTTATTAATATAAGAAACATCAATATAAGTAGGTAAATTTTCAAATTGAAAAACATTTTCAGCCAACATTAATGTTTTTCTTTTATACATGTTATATGTTTGAAAATTAGATAATTGACTACCTATTAATTTCCTTTTCATTATTAACCTCACTTTCTATATAAAGAAAAGAGAAAGTTAAGCTTTCTCTTTATTACGCTGATTGTGTTACGGTTATAGTAGCTGTAGCACTTTTAGTTGTATTATAAACACTTGTCGCTTTTATCTTAACTTGATTACCAGCAAAATCACTAGGTATTGTTACTTTACCATTTAAATCTACTGTAACACCAGCTCCTGTTGTTACAGACCATGTAACACCTTTATTAGCAAAATTAGATGTATTAACATTAGCTGTTAATTGTATTTGTTGTCCTGGTGTTACTGTTGCTTGACTAGGTGTTACACTAACACTATTAACAGTTGGTGTATCAGTAACAAACACACACGCATTTTCATAGGGACTAGTAGAAAATACTCTCCAAACATGTAAGAAAATATTTCTATCTAAAGTAGTAGGGTTAGTAAATTCAGTCTGTTTTGTATTACTTTCATTATCAAAAGCATAATCATAATCCATAAACCACTCTTTACTCATCAAGACAGCTGGTATTTGTGCTAATTGTTCTAGTTCTTCAGCTGTAAAAGGTATATAAGCATCCTCTAATAGAGTAGCTAATCTTTCTGTATCATGATTATTAAAACCATCAATTAAAGTCATATTGCTTCTTAATTCAGCCTCATTTTTAAAATAAGAAGTTGCTAAAACATCAGTTGAATAATCAGCCTCAAAATCAGTATTAACTATCAACATTTGTTCGCTAAATCTTGTAGCCCTCCTTATACCAGCTGGATTATATTTATTAGTTCTAAAAATCATCTTATTAGAAACACTCTTAATAGCACTAACTTTTTCTCTATTAGTTTTATTATCATAATCAGATATTTCAACAGCTGTCATAGTACCATCTAAAATTCTTCTACATAACATATATTTATCAACTATATAAGTATCATATTTTAAACTTTCATATAGCATAAGAATAGCTTCTTCTACAAATTGAAATAATCCACCCTCACTATCAAAAGCCATTTGCATTTGCTCTATCTTAATAGTTTGTTGATAAAATTTTTGAAAGTTAACCTCATGTATATAATTAAATACATTAGGCACTACATTATCCAAAAATCTTGTTTTATCATCTAAATTTTGATTATAGTCATAAACATTACATAATTCAAGTATTAACTCTCTTACTTGCTGACCAAATCTTAAGTTACCTCTTTTTGTAAAATTCCATGGATTATCCCATCCATTTCTTTTAATAACAGTTAATCCAATTAAATTAACTGTATTAATGAAAGCGTTTCTGTATCTTTCATTAGAAGATATTAACTCACCTATAGGTTTTATACTCTCACCCTGTACTGGTAAATCAATATCACTAGCTAACTCTGGTGTTACATTTATAATATAACTTAAAAGTTCGCTATCAGTAGTTGCTTTTAATACATTGTTAAAAGCCATATTATCATCTCCTTTAAATTTCTTTTATATCAATTACTTCTTTTTCTTCTAGTTCTTCTATTGTGTCGTTTTCATTATCAGTATCAACACTATCATTTGATAAAAATCTTTCTTTATATTTTTCTTTTAGTGTTTCATACTTAATTTTTATTTCATCATAACCATCAATTTTAACTTTTTCTTCAGCTGATAATTCTACTGGTGTATCAAAACTATCAGCTACATCTTCAAGTAAACTAATTTTAATATCATCGTCTATATTTAAATCATTTATTTTATTAGTTAACTCCTCTTTAGTTAATTTAGCCATTTTAACACTCCTTTCTTTTAATTAAATATACAATAAATAGGTTTATTTGTCAATTTAAAAATTTTCTTTTATAAAAAATAAAATTAAATTTATGTTTTTTAGCTTTATTAGTAGGTTGTGGTGTAGGTGGTATAGGAGTTCCGTCATATATAGCCTCTGTCCCCTCAACATTAGGTATTCCCATAAAATCAGCTGGATTACTATATAAGCTTCTCTCATGTGAATAATCCCAATCATGACTTGATAAATCTTGCATTTCAAAATGTAAATGAATTCCAGTTGCCTCACCTGTATCTCCCTCTATCCCAATCTGTTGTCCTGTAACAACTCTATCACCTACATTAACTAATCTACTAGATAAATGACCGAATAAATATCCCATACCATCATTAGCTTTTATTATAATAACATTACCGTATCCTGTTGTGGCTGTTCCTGAATAAGCACTACGAACAACTGTTCCATCACATACAGAGTAAACAGGTTTAGCTCCTACTGTTGCGATATCTATACCTTTATGATAATAGCTTCTATCTTCCCAAAATTCACTAGTAACATAAAAAGTATCATTTATAAAAGGTGCTATTCTTGCTTGTACTGGCATTATCTTACCCTAATATTTTTACCAGCATAAATTAAGTTAGCATTTTTTATATTATTCCAATTCATTAACTGTGTTACGGTAGTATTATAGCGTAAAGCTATAGATGATAAAGTATCACCTTTTTTAATAGTATAATATATTAAATTAGTTTTCTTACTATTTATTATTTCATTAACTTTATTTTGTACTTTATTATAATCATATCCAGCATTAGTTAAAGCGATTTTTCTATCTTGTCCGTTTCCCCATTTACCATTAATAACCTCAACAGCTAACTCATCTATATTTTTATTATTTACTTTTCTATCTTTATTATATCCATTTAACCCTTTATTTTTTATAATAGTAGGAAAATCAACAAAAGAATAATCCATATCACATACATATCCAGCAATATGGTTATCTCTAATTAGATTAGTTTCACCTCCAAATTGCCACATATCAACATTAACAGGCTTATTATTTTCTACCGTCCATTTAGCCCTCCATTGGCTATATAATTTAGATAAAACACTACCATATACCTCTCTATTATATGTGTTTTCGTTCATATATATACCAGCAAAATATCCAGCATTTTCTATAGTTTCACACCATGCCTTTACTATTTCTGTTGTTTCATTTATTCCTAAATTAAGTAATATTTTATCCTCTACATCATAGTAAATAGGATACTCAAAAGCTTTATTTTTTAAACAATAATTTATTAAAGCTTGTGCCTCCTCTCTAGCTTGTGCTACATTTTTAGCTAGTCCATATTGATATACACCCACATTAATACCATTTAGCTTTAATTCTTTATAAAAATCCTCATATGATAAATCTTTACTATTTCCATACATCCCTCTTATAATAGCAAAATTAACACCATTTTTCTTTAAATTAGATATATTAATACCTCTTTGCCAATATGATATGTCTATTCCAAATATTTTTGTCATATTTCATTTCCTCCATCCTATAATAAAATTTATTTTTCATTATTTAATTTTCTCCAACCAAAAATAGCTTTTATCATATTTATTACAGCCGAAATACCCATGCAAACACCCGTCATATAGGTAATTCTAATTACCTCTTTACTTGGATTTTCTTGTATATAAGGCATACTAGCTAAAATACTAGCTATAAAACCCTCTATAAATGTAATAATTATTCTAAAAGCTATATCAAAATCTTTGTTTGTGTTAAGTTCTTCCTTTACAATAATATCATTATTTTCATCCATTTTTATCACCTCTCTATATTTAGATTATAGCAATAAAAATTATAATTGTAAATATTAACAAACTCATTAACTACCAAACACTTAATATTTACAATAATATAATAAAACATAAAGGTAAATCATATTTAAGTTCTTTGGATGCGTCCATAATTTATATACAAAAGTTAATTTTTAATTGTATATTACAACAATTCAAACGCTAAATATTTATTATCACTATTTGTCATCTTATTTTTAACTATTTTAATTTTAACACCATTTTTAATATCATTTAAACCAAACATTTTAATATAATCTATCATTTGATTAGTAAACATCTTAGATCCTGTAACATAACTCTTACCGTTTTCATCTATTAAAATGCAAACTTTACTAAATGTTATATTAGTATCAACTACACCTGTATCATCATTAAAATCAGTTTCTTCATGTCTAAATGTTTTTATTAATACATCAGTAACAAATAATTCTTTATCTACACAATCATTTAATTTATAATCTACTTTAGTACCTAAATTAAATATTTTCTTTTTATCTGTTAAAGTTGTAAATGTTACTCTATCACTATCATTAATAACATCTAGATTATTAACATCATTTACTGGCATAACCTCATTTTTTACCTCACTTTCTACTACAATATTTTCTTTTTCCTTTGTCATTTAAAACACCTCTTTCTTTATTTTTCTAGTACTTAATAAGTACTTTACTAAGTATATAAGTAGTATTATATACTTAGTAAACTACCTATTAGGTAGAAATTTTAATTATATTTTTACATCTTTTTAATCCATTTAATCGATCAATTACTTTTTTAGATGTTAACAACGCTGTTATTTGTAAAAAATCAATCTCTTTCATATTTATATAATTAGATAAAATATAAAATAATTTTTGTATAAAATGTTTGTAATTACTATTATATTCTAATATATCTAAATAATATAATTTATCATCATAAATATTATATTGCTCCTTTAATATATTTTTATAGTTTTCTTTAAATCTATAATATACTTTATAAATATCACACATACTACACCTCCACAATACACCTATTTGGTTTATCTATAATAAGTATATC
>AUXO010141435.1_pt1 | contig 15173 bp, 18 predicted proteins | sample 768731 | NCBI WGS metagenome assembly AUXO01 (sample SAMN02715735, study PRJNA202380) | gut metagenome | biome: sheep rumen | host: Ovis aries | place: New Zealand: Palmerston North
TTAGGTGTATGAATTTCAGTAAATTTATTATTATATAGATACTCTCTCATGTATTTTACTAATGTACTTTGTACTTTAAATATTAAACTATTTTTTTCATTACGTAAATCAACAAAACGATAATCTAATCTAGTATCTAAATTAACTCCATTTAAATCTTTATAATTAAATGGTAATTCATCTGCACTACTTGTTACTTCAATAGAAGTTGGTACTATTTCCATTCCATTTAATTTAACTTTTGGACTATCTAATAATTTACCTTTTATAACTACTGTTGAATCAACAGATAAATTATTAACAATTTCTACTAAATCTTTTAATGATTCATCTTCTTTTTCAATAGTAACTTGTACTTTACCTGTATTATCTTTTACTATTACAAATTGGACATATTGTAAATTACGAATATTATCAACAAAGCCATGAATTTCAACTTCTTGATCTAATTTATTCTTAAGTTCATTTATATATGTTCTACTCATACATCCTCCTTTAATCTTCTTCTATATTATTATCTAAAAATTCTATTAATTCATCTGCAGGAATCTTATATTCCTTTTTCAATTTATTATCCTTTATAGTTATTATTTCACTTTTTACTTCTTCATCACCTATGATGATAATATATTTTGTATTCAATCTATCAGCTTGTTTAAAATTGGCTTTCATATTACGATTCATATAATCAATATCACAGCTAAAACCACTTAATCTTAAAGTTTGACATAAACTATATGAATAATCCATTTCTTTTTCACTCATAGGTATTATATAAACATCTAATGTATTTATTTCCATATCTACATTTTCAGATTCTAAAGCACTCATTAATCTTTCCATTCCAAGAGCAAATCCAACTGCTTCAGTTTTAGGTCCAGATAAAGTTTCTACTAAATTATTATATCTTCCTCCGCCACATAATACGTTATTAGCACCAAAGTCTTTTATATCAGCTTCTACTTCAAAAACAGTATTAGTATAATAATCAAGACCTCTTACTAAATTAGGATTAACAGTATATTCAATATCCATTAAATCCAAATACTTTTTAACTTCTTCAAAGTGTTTCTTTGAATCATCAGATAAATAATCTAATATTTTAGGTGCTTTATCCATACATTTTTTATCATGATCTACTTTACAATCTAAAATACGTAATGGATTCTTTTTATATCTTTTTTTACAATCTGAACATAATTCTTTTAAATGTGGTTTAAAATGTTTTAATAAAGCTTTTCTATATTTTTCTCTACTATCAGAATCTCCTAATGAATTTATATTTACTTTTATACCTTTTAATCCTAACAAACGATATAAGTTAACAGGGATACTTATAACTTCAGCATCTAATAAAGGATTATTACTTCCAAAAACTTCTACTCCAAATTGATGAAACTCTCTAAATCTACCTGATTGTGGTCTTTCATATCTAAACATAGGACCATAATACCATTCTTTAAGAGGAACATTTGGATCTGAATATTTTTTATTTTCAATATAACTTCTAACAATTCCAGCTGTACCTTCTGGACGTAGTGTCATATCACGATCTCCTCTATCTTTAAAGTCATAAGTTTCTTTAGAAACAATATCACTAGTTTCACCTACACCTCTATGAAATAAATTACTTGATTCAAATATTGGTGTTCTATTGTATTCATAATTATACATTTTCATTAGTGATTCAATAACTTTTTCCACATATTTAACTTTTTTTGAATAATCTCCATATACATCATATGTACCTTTTGGTTTTTGTATCATCTATACCATCTCCTAATTTATTATAGCATATTAAAACCCTATTTTTTTGACATTTTTCTTATAAACTAATGATTTATCTAAATCATCTGTAAAATCATGTAATGTTAGTGTTAATAACTTATTAATATCATCCTCATCTTTTGTATTTAAAGCATGTTTTAATAACATCTTTTGAATTAGTTTATCAATATATCTACCATTACCAAAATGTTCATTTCCTTTTGCTTCTTCTAGATGTGATATTAATTTATCTTTTAAATTTTCATCTATTTTTAAGTTCATATTTAATACTTTTGTTTCAAAAATTTTATATAAAGATTCAACATCATAATCTTCATATTCTAAATAATATCCTATTCTTGAACTTAAACCTGGATTTAAATTCATAAATTCTTGCATTTCATCTTTATATCCAGCAAAGATAAACACTGTATCATTTTTTTCTAAAGCTTTTAATATTTCTACTAATGCTTCATTGGCAAACTTATTACCACTTGAAGCAAGGACATAAGCTTCATCTATAAATATTACTCCACCTTGGTTTTCTTTAATTATTTTATCTGTTTTAGTAGCTGTTTGACCAACATATCCAGCAACTAAATCTTTAGGAGTAATTTCAACAAAATTATTATTAGCAGTATAACCTATATTATATAATGCTCTACTCATAATACGAGCTACTGTTGTTTTTCCAGTTCCTGGGTTTCCTGAGAAGAACATATGTAAATTAGGTCTAGGAAGATTAGCTTTACCACTAACTTTGTTCATATAATCTAAAAATAATATTAATTCATTAAGTTCTTCTTTAACATTATCAAGCCCAATCAAATTATTTAACTCTTTAATTGGTTCATCATTTGTATCTTCTTTTTTCTTTTTAGAGTCAAGTGCGAAAAAAGCTTTTTCTGTTTTTTGATCACACACTTCATTGTTATCTAGTGGCCTAAACATAGGCTTTTCATCATTTGCTTTTTCTAAAGAATTAACATCTTTAATTAAATTAGATAATTTATTATTTAAAGTATCATAATCTTCATTTTTAAGTAATTCCTTCATTCTTACTAAATCAGAAACAGGTAAACTTAATAATACTTCGTCCAAACTATCATAATAAATGCTTATGTTATTAAATAAAGAATCATCTTGAATATTTGCTAATTTTTGTTCATTAGTTACTAGTACTTTAAATCTTTCATATTCTTCATCATAAACAGCAAAATTAATCACTTGACTAATTTTACTCATATATTTACTAATTATTTCTTCTTCTGTTAATTCAGGATGATATTTCTTATACTTTGATAGATTAATAGGACAATCATAAACATATCTATCATCTGATGCCATAACACAATCATCCTTCAAACAATTAAGTGTTCTTTTAATATTTTTACCATCTTTATATGTTAATATTTTGAAATCAGAATTAGGATTAATTGTAGCATTTTTTATAAGACCGATTCTAACATAAACATATAAATTATCATTTATAACAAATTTACGATATTTAGAAGCTATATAAACATCATTCATACCAAAACCTCCTTAAACATTAAAACCCTAATGTTCCTTTATTCTTTTTATATACTAATTGCTTACTAACTTCATCGGTAAAATCAGTATCAGTTAATGTGATTAATTTATCTTTTCTTTTATATTTTTCAGTATTAATTGCGTGCTCTAAAATAATTTTATTAATAAGTTTATCGATATATCTACCATTACCAAAATGTTTTTCACCTGAAATAGAACTTAAATTATCTAAAACTTTATTTTTTAATGCATCTGTGATAACAAATCCCATATCTTCAATTTTATGTTCAAATATGTCATATAATTCATCTTTATTATAATCTTTAAAATCTAAATAGTAACCTATTCTAGAAGTAAGACCTGGATTTAAATCCATAAAGTGTTGCATTTCATCTTTATATCCAGCAAATATAAATACTGTATCATTTTTTTCTAAAGCTTTTAAAACTTCTGCTAATGCCTCTTGAGCAAACTCTTGAGCTTCTCCTGCAAAAGCATAAGCTTCATCTATAAATATTACTCCACCTTTATTTTTTTCAATAAATTCTGCTGCTTTAATAGCTGTTTGACCAACATATCCTGCAATCAAATCTTTTGGAGTAGTCTCAACAAATTTATTACTTTCAACATATCCCATAGAATAAAGTAATTCAGCAATAATACGAGCTACTGTTGTTTTTCCAGTCCCTGGGTTTCCAGTAAAAAACATATGTAAATTAGGTGAAATTAAATTTAATTTGTTTTTTGCCTTTTCTTTAAATAGTAAATATTTAACCAATCTATATATTTCTTCTTTTACATTAGTAAGACCAGTTAATCTATTTAGTTTTTCTAAAGCAACTGTATAATCCTTTTCAATTTCTTCTTCATCTTCTTCAGATTCTTCAAAATCAAGTTCTTCACCAATTTGTTCTTTAATCGCATCATTTACAATATTTAAATTTTCATTTAGTTTTAACAATTTGTTTTTTACCTCTTCTAAATCAGAGTTTTGAGCTAAATTTATCAATTGTTTTATATCATTTATTTTAAATGATAACAAATTACCTTCTTCTGACTCATATGTTATTTTAAAATTAGTAAACACATCATCTTGACCTTGTAATTTAATCATTTCTTCATTAGTAAATACTATTTTTACTGTATCTGTTTCTTCATCATATAGTCCTATAGTAACAACTTGACTTATTTCATTATCATATGCTTCATATAATTCTTCCATATTATTACATTCTGGATATAATTTCTTTAAGTCACTCAAACTAATTGGATATCCATAACAAAATTGATCATCAGAGATCATTACATAATCACTATTCATTGATTCTAAAACAATTCTCTTTTGTTGTGAATCATAAACAACGATTTCGTCTTCATCTTTTGATGGATCTATATACACATCAGTCAGTGATTGAACTTTCTTAAATATCATTACATTATCATTTAATTCAATTTTTTGGTAAACTGTTACCATATATTTTTCATTCATAAAACCCTCCTAATACGCAAAAAATCCATAATTTAAGGACGCTTTCACGTGGTACCACCTTAATTTATAGATTTCTATACACTCTAACTTTTAATGGAGTTACCCAACTATCCTTAAATTTGATGTCTTCAAATCAATTGAATAAGTATTTTCACCAAACATACTCTCTCTAAAAATCAATTTAATCATACTATTTCAAACAGATATTTAATTGCCAACTATAATAACACACTTTTTTAATAATTTCAACTTTTTATTTTTCTTTTGCTCTTGGGTGTGTTTTTAAGTAAACACTTCTAAGTCTTTCATTAGTAACATGAGTATATACTTGAGTTGTTGATAAGTTTTCATGTCCTAATAATTCTTGCACACTTTTTAAATCCGCACCATTTTCTAACATATGAGTTGCGAATGTATGACGAAGTGTATGTGGAGATACATGGAAATCTATCTCCCCTTTTTTTAATATTTTAGATATTATTAGTCTAATACCTCTATCAGTTATTTGTTTTCCATTTTTATTAAGTATTAAGTATTCGCAATTTTTATTTAAAACACTTCTACTTTCATTAATATAAAGTTCTAATAAATCACTCAAAACTTTCCCATATAAAACATATCTTTCTTTTGATCCTTTTCCAAAAATCAAGATTTTATGATCAGAAAAATTTATGTCACTCATTTTAATGTTTATAAGTTCACTAACTCTAATACCTGTTGAATATAAAAGTTCTAAAACAACTGCATCTCTTAAACCTAAAGCAGTACTTTTATCAGGTATATTTAAAAGTAATTCTAACTCATCATAATACAAAAAATTAGGAAGTTTTTTATCTAATTTTGGATTAGAAATTAAAATCATAGGATTTTTATCAATAACTTTTTGTAAAGTTAAATACTTATAAAAACTTCTTAAGGTACTTATATGTCTAGATATTGTCTTCTTTTCATATTTTTTATCATACATATAAGTTAAATAACTTCTAATAAATTTATAGTCTGTTTTAGAGATATCCTTACCATTTAAAAATATTTTAAATTCCTCTAAATCAGTTTTATAACTATTTATTGTATTAACTGAATAATTTTTTTCTATATTTAAATAATTTAAAAAACTATTTATTAAATCTTCCATTATCTTCCTAATCCTACTTTATTTCTTACTTCTTCATATTTTTCTTTTGCTTCTTCATTAACTTTTTTAATATCTCTATCTAATATTTCATCTATTAAATTAGAATTAATTATTTCATTATATTTATTTTGAATATCATTTAGTTTTTCTACAACAACATCAGCCACTTCTTTTTTTAATCCACCATAATTTGAATCTTTAAAATGTTCTACTGCATCTTCAATAGATATTTCTTTTAAACAAGCATATATTGTAAGTAAATTTGATATTCCTGGTTTATTTTCTTCATCATAGAAAATTTTCCCATCACTATCAGTAACTGCGCTCATTATTTTCTTTCTTACAACATTTTCTTCATCTAATAAATAAATAATTCCTTTTGGATTTTCACTTGATTTACTCATTTTCTTAGTTGGATCTTGTAAATCTTTTATTTTAGCTCCTACTAAAGGAATCATTGGTTCTGGAATTTTAAATGTTTCACCATACTTATTATTGAAACGAGTTGCGATATCACGAGCTAATTCAACATGTTGTTTTTGATCAATTCCTGTTGGTACTAAATCAGGTGAATATAAAAGTATGTCTGAAGCCATTAAAATAGGATATGTAAATAAACCTACTGAAATGTTTTCTTTATTTCTTGATTTTTCTTTAAATTGTGTCATACGAGATGCTTCACCCATATATGTAGTACATTCTAAAATCCATGATAAATTTGCGTGGTATAAATTTTCAGATTGAATGTAAATTGTATTTTTATTTGGATCTAATCCACAAGCTATATATAAAGCAACATTCTTTCTAATTCTTTCTTTAAGTAATTTAGGATCTTGTTCTACAGTTATTGCGTGCATATCAGGAACAAATATATATGAATCATACATATCTTGATATCTAATACTTCCACTTATTCCTCCTATTAAAGAACCTAAAGTTAATTCTCCACTTGGTTGTAAACCTGTTAATATTTTTTTCATAGTATCACCAATTAAATAATACCATATTTAGCCATTATTTACAAGAAAAAAAGTAGATTGTAACATCTACTTTTATGCTTCTGGATAAACACTAACTTGTTTTTTATCTTTTCCACGTCTTTCAAATTTAACAATTCCATCAACTTTAGCAAATATAGTATCATCTTTTCCAATTCCTACATTTACACCTGGATAAATTTTAGTTCCACGTTGACGATATATAATAGATCCACCAGATACAAATTCACCATCTGCAGCTTTTGCACCTAGTCTTTTAGATTCAGAATCACGTCCGTTTTTAGTTGAACCTTGCCCTTTTTTATGAGCAAATAATTGTATATCTAAAACTAATAGTCTCATAGATTACCTCCTATCAATTTTTATATTTTCTTTATAACTTATTTCTAATTCTTCTAACATTGATAACATATTTTCAATAATATTATCTATATATTTATCATGTTTTAATATATCTACTTCAATAAATCCTTCTTTTTGAACAAAATCAATTGCTTCTTTATCAAATCTTATAATTGCATTTAATGAAGTAATTACGATACTACTAACACTTGCACATACAATGTCAGTACCTTTTATACCATAACCTGCATGACCATCTACTTTTACATTATTAATTAAATTATCTTTATAATTAACGCTAACTTTAATCATTATGCTTTAACGTCTGTAATTTCAACTTTAGTGTAAGGTTGACGATGTCCTTGCATTTTACGATATTTTTTCTTTGCATTATATTTAAATACAAATATTTTTTTGTTTTTACCGTGTTTTAATACTTTACCTACTACTTTAGCTCCATTAACATATGGACGTCCTGTAACACCATTTGCCATTAAAACTTTATCAAATGTTACAGTTTCATCTTTAGAAGCATTTAATTTTTCAATATAAATTATACTTCCTTTTTCTACGTAGTATTGTTTTCCACCTGTTTCAATTATAGCTTTCATACTTACCTCCTTATTAATCTAAGACTCACCATTAAGGTACTTTCGTTTATAACCTTTTCTGTGTGGTTGTAGAGTGAGGCTCTACACATCTATGAATTTTACCATATTTATTAAACAAAGTCAACAATTTTAAGGTAAAATTAGTATTCAAACCCAAAATAATTTTTCAGTATTTCTTTTTGAGTATAATAACCATTTTTATAAAATAAATGACGATAATTCTTTTTCATTTTTTCTACTCTTATCCCTTTTATAATTTTAAACTTTTTATAATAAAAATCATAATAATAATGTTCAAATAAAAATTTATTAAAAACATATTTAAAATCTCTTATATCTTTTATATTTTTCACTATCAAAAAAAACAGAATTAATAATAAAACCAAACTTTTCATATAAATTAATTCTAATATTATTGTTATTAAAGAAATAATGATTGTTAAAGTATAACTCAATTTAAAATTAAAAAATCTATTTAGCATTATATTAACTAACTTAGAACCATCTAATGGAATAATTGGCATCATATTAAATAATAATAATCCATAATGATACTCTCTAATTAAGTCATTATCTAAATTTAAATAACACAATATAAAATAAAAAAGAATTTGAAATAAAGGGCCAAGCGCTAGTATTACAAATTCTTCAAATAAACTTTTATTAATTAATTCATTAAAAATAGTAATGCCTCCAAAAGGTAAAATAATTACTTTTTTAATATTCCAATCAAAATATAACGCACCTGTTGTATGCCCTATTTCATGTACTATAATTAAAAGGAATATATATATATAGTCTTTAAACATGCCTGTTAATATACAAATAAAGCTAACAAATATCATTAATGGATGAATTTTAAAGATAGTCTTCATAATTCAACACTTTTCCATCTTTTTTATAAATTAAATATAAATTATTATTAACCGTTTCTCCAATTAATGAACCTTTTTTAACATAATCATATGGTTTTAAACTAGTATTTTTAACATTTCCATACCAAACATCAACACCATCAACTCCTTCAACAATAACCGTATTACCATAATTATCTTTCTTACCAATAAATACAACAACACCATCTTCTAAATTAGGAACCAAATAATTATTATCAACTTTCAATTTTACTCCATCTAAATATTTAGACTTAGAATTATACTTAAGCTTCTCATTAAAAACAGTTTTTAATTCTTCTTTTTCTAATTTATCACTAAAAGGAATTGGACTACCAAATTTATTTTTAAATACTTTATTTATTTTCGCAAACGTTATATTTTTTTCTAAAACATTTTTATAAAAAGATGTTTTTAATTTAGAATTACTTCTAAGTACAATTAATGTTGTCAAAGTTAAAATAACAACTATTAAAAATCTGCTTAATATTTTAGAAAAATCATAATTATTTTCTTCTTTTAATTCTTTTATTTTTTTGTTTTTCAAATGTTTCTTTAGTTCATCAATATCCATATTATCACCAATAAATAATATGCTTAATCATGTTTAATTATTCTTAATTTTCTAAAGAAAAAATAAAATAATGAAATATATAATATATTAATAACTATAGAATTAACTACACTATAAAAAAATATATACATATCATAATCAATATAATTTATAAACACAAGCAAAAGAAATGTTAATAAACGATATAATAAAATTATAAATAAAATATATAAACTATAATTTAAATAACTATCACAATACTTATATAATCTAGTAGTTATATAACCAATCAATAAAAACAATGAAGCATTTAAAAATAAAGTATTTGTATAAACAACATCATATAAAAGACCAACTGATAAACATATAATAAAATACTTTTTATCCTCATCTTTTAAATAAGAATAAATAACTATAATAGACATCAAACTAAATAAAGGAATCAAAAAACTTACATCTAATAATATATTTAATAATCCTTCTAAATAAAATGAAAGAATTAATATTAAATAAATCATCTTTTATCCCCACTTTCTAAAACAACATATTCGATATTATTAAAATCTACATCTGATTTAACTAGTAAAGTACGTGATAAATCAAAATTATCTTTTTTTATTTTCTTTACCCTACCTATTAAGATTCCACTAGGAAAACCATTACCTAAACTAGTAGTAGTAACTAAAGAATCCATTGGTATATTTTCATTATTAGCAATTCCTTCAATCAAAAAATATTTATTCTTGGTATCATAACCAGATAATAATCCATAAATATAATGGTCGTCTAATTTGATTTTCACAGATATTTTATTATTAGTATCATTAGTAGTTATTAGTTTTATTACACTTGTATGATTAGATACTTTATTTACTGTTCCAATTAAACCATCACTAGTCATTGCGGCCATACCTTTTTTTACTTTTTCTTTCAATCCTTTATCAACAGTTATTTCGTTATAAAAATAACCTATATTTCTAACAATAACATTCGCATTAATATAATCATTTTTTAAATTCTTATTTAACTCTAATATATTTTCTAAATTACTTATTTTTTCTTTTAATTCTTCATTTTCTATTCTTATATTTTTATCTTTTTCATACTTTTCTTTCATTTTTTCATATTTCTTTATTAATTTATTCCTTTTAATAGTACTCTTTTTTATATTATTAATTGGAATACTTATTTTTTTATTAACTTCTATTACTGAATCTTTTATAATGTTTTCTAAATTAGTAGTTTTTCTATCTTTTTTCATTAATAAAGAAAAAACTAATAAGAATAAACACACCATAATTAATATGATTAATACATAATACTTTTTAAACTTAAAATATTTCATGCTTCACCTCACATAAGATTTTGTTCAAAAAAACTATAATACTTATCATTACCAACTATAATATGATCATCTATTCTGATACCTAAAAACATACCAGCACTTTTTAAATTATTTGTTAATTCAATATCATTTTTACTTGGAGTTATATTACCTGATGGATGATTATGAACACATATAATTGAACTAGCGCCTACTAAATATGCTTCTTTAAAAATTTCTCTAGGATGAACCGTACTGTAATTTAATGTACCTAAAAAAAGTAATTTTGTTTTTATTACTCTTTTATTATTATCTAAATAAATACAATAAAAGTGTTCTTGCTTTTTGTTTTTTAATTTATTATTAAAAAAAGAAAAAACTTTATCAGAACTATCTATTTTTATATTATTTAAACTTTGATATTTACTACTAATTCTTTTTGAAAATTCAAATAATGCGATTATTGTAGCTGCTTTAACACGACCTATTCCTTTAATCTTTTGTATATCATAAAAAGATATTTCATTTAAATTATTAAAATCATATTCTTTTAATAATTCTAATGATAATTCTTTTACACTTTTATCTTTTGTTCCAGTTTTTAATATTATAGATAATAATTCTTCATTACTTAATGCCTCTACACCATTATTAATTAAACGTTCTATTGGCCTTTCTAAAACAGGTATTTCTTTAATCTTTGTCAACCATTACCAACTCCTCATATTTAGTAAGTACTTGATTTTCAATGGATTCAATTATCTTTTTATCTGTTGTTTCATTAAGAAGTAAATCATATTGACTAAGTACAGTTATAAAAGAAATATTAGAAGTAAAAATTTCCTTTACATATATATCATATCCCGCATTAGTATAAAAATCCTTTAATTTTTTTAAATTTTTTTCATCTTTTGTTATTCCAGCATATGCATAATACATATTGTTCTCTTTATTATAAATATAATATGTAAAGTTTTCTAAAGTTTTTTTCATAGAAGCCTCATCACTAAAAACACCTATTTGAATAAAATACAAATTTTCACCTGTTAAATTAACTACATCAGCATCCTTTTTATATTGTTTTAAAACAAAAATACCCATAAAAAAACCAATTAATATACATAAAACTACTGGAAAAATATTTTTTAGTTTCATATTATCACCAGTAATATTATATTTTATTAATTGGTATTATTTTGTCGAATTATGTATTAATATTGAATTCCCCAAATAACATGATATTTAGCTTGTTTTTTACAACATACACATTCACCATTTATTAATGGTTCATCACTAATACATCTTGATTTACATCCTTTTATTTCTTTTATTCTAGCTTCACAAGCTGGATCACCACACCAGTCTGCATGAATAAATCCTGGATGATTATTTAAAATATCTTCCATCTCTTCTAAAGATGAAGCATTGTATGTTAAAGCATTTCTTCTTTCTACTGCTTTATTATACATATCTTTTTGAATTGTTTCTAATAAATTTTTAACATAGTCAACTACATTAATATCTAATGATTCACTATATTTTTCACTAGTATCACGTCTAGCAAAAGTAATTTGATTATTATCTAAATCACGAGGTCCAATTTCTATACGAACTGGAATACCATTTACTTCTGCCTCAGCAAATTTAAACCCTGGAGATTTATCTGATTTATCAATATAAGTTACTACATTATTTTTATTTAACTCTTCATTTATCTTTTCTGCTTGTTCAAATACTCTTTCATCATTACCTATTGGTATAATTACTACTTGTTTTGGAGCAATACGAGGTGGTAGAACTAATCCTTTATCATCTGAATGAACCATGATAAGTCCACCTATCATTCTAGTTGTTGTTCCCCAAGAAGTTTGATATACATATTCCCATTTATTTTCTTTATTTAAAAATTTAACATCATATGCTTCACTAAATTTTTGACCAAAATAATGAGAAGTTCCAGATTGTAATGCGACACCATTATACATTAATGCTTCATTAGTAAGCGTATATTCAGCACCTGCAAATTTTTCTTTTTCTGTTTTCATACCAGTAATTGATGGGATTGCTAAAATTTCATGATGAAACCATTTATAAACATCCATCATTTTTTGAGTTTCTTCCATAGCTTCTTCACTAGTACTATGAATTGTATGACCTTCTTGCCAGAATATTTCTCTAGTTCTTAAAAAAGGTCTTGTTTCTTTTTCCCATCTAATAACACTACACCATTGATTATATAATTTAGGTAAATCTCTATATGAAGAAACATGATCCTTATAATAATCGCAAAACATAGTTTCACTAGTTGGACGAAAAGCCAATCTTTCTTCTAATTCTTTAGAACCACCATGTGTAACCCAAGCTACCTCAGGAGCAAAACCATTTACTAATTCTCCTTCTTTTTTTAATAAACCTTCAGGTATTAATGCTGGTAAAGCTACATTAACATGACCTAATTCTTTAAATTTATCATCTAAAATTCTTTGCATTTTTTCCCAAATAGCATATCCATTAGGCTCGATAACCATACATCCTTTTACTGAAGAATAAGCTGCTAGATGAGCTGCTGTAACAATGTCAGTATACCATTTAGCAAAATCTACATCACGACTTGTTATTGAATTGTTTTTCATATAATCACCAACTTAATTATACATTATAACTTAAAATTTATCAACGAAAAAAGAATTGTTTACAATTCTTTTTATTTTTTTAAATTCTTTGCATATACAGCAACATCATATGGTTTGATGCTCAATGAATTATTAAAGTATGTAATAATACTTCTTAATTCTTCTACATCATATCTATCTTTTGTATCATAATATCTTGGTAAAACATAAGTTTCTAATGGTCCACCTAATTCTATATATGTATTAACATATTTTCTTAAGTTTTTATCTGTTATACCGTTTTCATAAGAAACATAGTGCATTGGAATAGATAAATCAAAATTATAAGTTTTAGCAAACACTAAACCATATTCTGCACCATATCTTTTCCCTGTTCTACTTATAATATTATATAATGTACCATATAAAATTTTTCTTCTAAAATCATCATCGCAAATGAATAACTTAGATTCATATGTTTTTTCTTCATTTAAACGTTGGAATAAATTATTTTGATCAAAAATATCTAATAAAACTTTTTTATCTTCATTAGCTAAATCAAGAATATCTCCACCATCTACATATAACTCTCTACAAGCCATATTCATTCTTTCAATATACCAATAAGTTAAACGATCTATAAGTAAACTTATTTCAGGTGCGACAACTGTTCTTTCAGATTTTGTTATTTTACGTATTATTTCATTTTTTATACAATCTGTATTGTATGTTTTTTCATTATTTTTAAAAAGCATAATACTTCCCCCCTAATGCGTAATATTCTATCATATTTTCAAAATTTGTCAAATTTATACGAACAAATTTGTCTTTTTTAAACTTTTATGATAAAATAGCCCTGTTGGTGGTGGTACTATGTTTAAAAAATTAGATATTTTAGACGATACACATAAAGTATTAAGACAAATTTCCAAAGAAGTTAAATTACCATTAAGTAATGAAGACAAGGAAATAATAGATCAAATTATTAAACATTTAACATATAGTCAAATAGATAAATATGCTGATAAATATGATTTAAGACCAGGAATGGGATTAGCTTTTCCTCAATTAGGATTATTAAAAAGAATAATAGTTATAGTTGATGAATATGAAGAAGGTAAATTTAAAAATTATGTTGTTGTAAATCCTAAAATAACAAGTAATTCAACTGAAATAATTGCGGCAGAAGTTGGTGAAGGATGTTTAAGTGTTAATAGAGAAATAGAAGGACATGTTCCAAGATTTGCTAGAGTAACAATTGAAGGATTTGATCCTGAAGGTAAAAAAATAAAAATTAGAGCTCGTGAAGAATTATCAATAGCTTTTCAACATGAAATTGATCATTTAAATGGAATCTTATTTTATGATAAAATTGATAAGAAAAAACCATTTTTTAATGAATACGATAATGTAAGATTAATATAACACTTTATGTGTTATATTTTTTATGATATAATTAGTTTGGTGATTATATGAGTTTTAAAAAGAAAGCATTAATATATGCAATTAAAATCATTATTATGGTTGCTATTGCATGTTTATGTTCTATTTGGATTTATTATAATGCATAAAAAAACTTCGTTTGAAGTTTTTTATTTTGCCTCTACAATAAGTTTAATAGCTGTTCTTTCTTCACCATCTATTACAATATCTGTAAAAGCTGGAATACAAACTAAATTTTTACCAGTTGGAGCTACAAATCCCCTAGCAATTGCTACACCTTTTACTGCTTGATTAAGTGCTCCTGCTCCTATCGCTTGTATTTCAATAGTATCTTTTTCTTTAAATAAATTAGCTAATGCTCCAGCTACTGAATTAGGATTTGATTTAGCTCCTACTTTAAGTGTTTCCATATTTAAAACCCTCTCTTTCTATATTTAATTATATGAAACACTTATATTAATAGAACAAAAAAA
>AUXO014429549.1_pt1 | contig 15171 bp, 13 predicted proteins | sample 768731 | NCBI WGS metagenome assembly AUXO01 (sample SAMN02715735, study PRJNA202380) | gut metagenome | biome: sheep rumen | host: Ovis aries | place: New Zealand: Palmerston North
TCTTTCTTAATTTTTCCTTCAGCTATTAATTTCTTCTTTTCTTTATAAATTTTCTTAACAAGTTCACTAGCTGGTTCATCATTTGGATCTTGTTTTACCAATTTTCCTTGTATAGCTAATTGAAGAATAGATTTTCTTAATTCATTTGCAGTTAAATTTTTAATTGTCTTCATCTAATATCTCCAAAATTTTAGATAATATTTTTTCCATTTCAGCATTATAAGAATCTCTTTTTTCTTTAAATTGGTGAATTAATTCTTTAGGTTCTAAAATTTCATCTTTAACATGCGGATATCCACATAAATCCAAGTTATAGTGTAAATCCTCAATTTCTTTTTTAGAATATTTTTTGACTTTAGGAAATTCATCAATTATTATTTCTTCTCTGTTATTTCATCATTCAATAACAGGTTTAAAATGTTCTAATGAAATTGGTTTGGTTTTTGAGAAATTTTTATATCCTTCAGGCATATCCATTCTATAAATTCAAATTTCTTCAGTTGGATGAGTATTGTTAAAAAATAAAATGTTTGTAGGGATGGAAGTATATGGAGCAAATACACTATGTGGCATTCTAATGATAGTATGTAAATTAAATTCATTAATTAGTTTCGATTTTATTGCGACTTTTGCATTGTCTTCACCAAATAGAAAACCATCAGGAATGATTACTGCACATCTACCATTTTTCTTTAATCTATACATTATTACATTCATGAATAAATCTGCAGTTTCACTACTTCTTAATTCAGCAGGAAAGTTATTTTTTACAGCATTTTTTTCTGAACCACCATATGGAGGATTCATTAAAATTACATCGAATTTATCACTTTCTTTGTAATCTCTTACATTTTTTTCAAGTGAATTTCTACGATAAATTTTTGGCTCATCAACATCATGTAAAAGCATATTAGTTATACAAAGTAAGTATGGCATTGGTTTCTTTTCAATGCCATAAATCGTTGTGTTATATTTATCTATATCTTCTTCATGTTTCCTTTGAGGTTCAAGAAATTTAAGAGTTGATGTTAAAAATCCTCCTGTACCACATGCAAAATCTGCTACTTTTTCGCCTAATTGTGGTTTTATCATCTGAACCATAAAATCAGTAACTGCACGAGGTGTATAAAATTCCCCAGCATTACCAGCACTTTGAAGACTTTTTAAGATTGTTTCATAAATTTCCCCGAATTTATGTCTTTCTTTATACTCGGAAAAATCAATTTCATTAATAACATTTATAACTTGTCTTAGAAGGACACCATCTTTCATATAATTTTGAGCATCCTCAAAAACATATCTTATAATCCTTTGTTTTAAAGGAGTGTTTTCATTAATTTCTAGATTTTTTAATGTGGGAAATAATTTATTGTTGATTAAATTTAACAATTTATCACCGGTAATAACATCATTACTGTGATCATCAATTGCTCAATTTCGTCATTTTAATTCATCAGGTATTAAACTCTTATAATTCTTATCAAAATATTCTTCTCATTCTTGTTCTTTTGCATCATAAACCTTTAAAAAGAACATCCAAGTCATTTGGTTTATTCTTTGCGCATCACCATCAACACCTGCATCATTACGCATAATATCTTGTATTCGTTTTACTAAATTACTTGCTGCCATAATTTTACTTCTTTATTTTATGCTGCATATAGTGCTTTTTTTATTGAATGGACTGCAGTCAAATATTCATCCAATCCACCAAATAGTTTTGTGATTTTTATAGAACTACCATATTCGTTAAATTCAGGCAATTTCAAGACACGTTTATCAGTTAAATCATCAATTTCATTATTAGAGTATTTATCTAATAATATTGATAATAATTCCTTGCATTTACCTGAAAAATTATTTAATGCATCATTAACTTTACTACTTTTTGCTCGTTCACTTTTTGTTAAAGGTTTAATTCCGTATGCTATATCACATATTAAATCAAAATCATCAACATTAGCAGGATAGTATTTTCTTAGTTCTTTTATAAAAATACCTTTGTCATGCAATTCCTTTACTATTACAGTTCTTTTTTGATCACTGGTTCAAAATTGTAGAAAATCATCAAGTGATGAATAATCTTGTAATACATTTTTTCGTGTGTAGTCTTTTATGCTTTCGGTTACAAGTTTTCCATTTTTATCATAATACTGGACTCTTTCTGATATCAGTTCTACATGAACATTGTTAATATAAACTTTTTTCTTTCTTTCATTATCATCCTCAGAAATCATAAGTGAATCCATTTGTGAATTTGATTGATTTCTGCCACTATGTTCAGGATCATAATCTTCGCTTTGTACATCAGGACCATTAAATTTAGGATCAGCAAATAACCTTGTAGCATTTCTAAAATCAAGGATTGTAAAATACATTTTTCCAAAATCTTTAGAAATTCTTGTTCCACGACCAATTATTTGTTTAAATTCTGACATTCCATTTTCACCAAATACATTGTCAAGAACAATGTTTTTACATGTTTGACAGTTTACACCAGTTGTCAAAAGTTTTGATGTTGTTACAATAGCTGGATAAATGCTATTTTTATCAATAAAATTATCCAATTGTTTTTTTCCTTCGTCATTATCTCCTGTAATTCTCATAATGTATTTATGATTTTCAACACATAAATCTGAATTTAAATTTACAAGAGCTTGTCTCATTCTTTCGGCATGATCTATATCAACGCAAAAAATGATGGTTTTAGCAAGTCTATCTGTATTTTTTAAATACTCAGTTACTTTTTTAGCAACAAGTTGTGTTCTTTCATCAATAACTAAATTTTTATCAAAATCTTTTATTCCATATTCTCTATCTTCAACAAGTTTACCATCCTTATCGGTTTTTCCTTTAGGAGGTCTATATCCATATACATCTGTGTCAAAGTTATACCTAATAACTTTATATGGAGCTAAAAAACCATCATCAATTCCATCTTTTAGAGAGTATGTGTAAATTGGTTCTCCAAAATAATCAATATTAGATATTTCCTTTGTTTCTTTTGGAGTAGCAGTCATACCTATTTTACTAGCTGAACTAAAGTAATCTAATATTTTACGTCATTTTGAGTCTTCTCTTGCACTACCTCTGTGACATTCATCAACAATAATCAAATCAAAAAAATCAGGTTTAAAGTTTTCTTTTAATAAAGTTAAAGAATCATCAGTAGCATTTTCAGATAGTTGTTGATACAATGATAAATATATTTCATATGAAGTGTCCATTTTTCTATGGTAGATTTTTGTCATTGAGTTTTTAAATGGTTTAAAATCACCCATAATTGTTTGATCAATTAGGATGTTTCTGTCAGCTAGATATAATATTTTCTTTTTCAGTCCAGATCTTCAAAGTCTCCAAATGATTTGGAATGCTATGTATGTTTTACCAGTGCCAGTAGCCATAACTAAAAGAATTCTATCTTGTTTTTTGGCTATAGATTCAACTGTTTTATTGATGGCGATTCTCTGATAGTATCTTGGAGCAAATGTTTGTTCACCAAAGTAGTAAGGAGTATTAATAATTGATTCAAAGTCTTTAGATTTATTGATGTCTTCTTTATATTGCTTGTCAAATAATTCTTGAGGCGAAGGAAACTGGTCCAATGGCAAGAATGTTTCAGTACCTAATTTTTTATCATGAAACAAAAAGCCATCACCATTAGAAGAGAATACAAATCGTAAATCTAATTTTTCTGCATACTCTAATGCTTGTTGCATTCCATCACCAACAATATGGTTATTGTCTTTAGCCTCAACAACAGCAAGGGGCATATTATCTTTGAAAAACAAAACATAATCAGCTTTTTTCTTAGGAAGACGTTCACTTGTTGTTCCTCTTACAACGATTTTTCCAGCTGTGATAGAATATTCCATTCGTATTTGTTTTTTGTTTCATCCAGCTTCTTCAATAGCGGGAGTTATATAATTAAGTTTTACTTCTTCTTCTGTCATAATTATGAGTACTTATGGGAATTAACTACATTACTGTTTGAGATATTATTTGTCCAACTGTGTGCTTATATTCACGGCAGTTCTTTTTTATTTCTTAATTTAACAACATTATGGCAGGGGTGGCAGGACTCGAACCCACAACAGACGGTTTTGAAGACCGTAGTTCTACCATTGAACTACACCCCTTAAATAAACTACTTACTTTTTTTTACACAATCGTCAAAAACATCAACAAGATTTTTTAATGTTTTTATTTCTGCAAGTACTTCATCAGGAATATGAACATTTAATTTATTTTCTAAACGAACAATAATCCCAATAGTTGCTAATGAATCTAAACCTATTTCTTTTAATGTAAGATTCTTATCTTTTTCACTAAAAGAGAATTTTAAATTTTGTTCTTTAGCAACTACATTCAACTTTTGCAAAATATCTTTATTCATAATGCATAATATTATATATAAATTAAAGAATAAGGAAATTATGAAAAATTTAAAAAATACAAAAACTTGAAAAAACTTAATGGAAGCTTTTGCTGGTGAATCACAAGCATATACAAAATATCTTTACTTTGCTTCTAAAGCAAAAAAAGAAGGATATGTACAAATTGCTAATTTTTTCACTGAAACTGCATTAAATGAGAAAGAACATGCTAAAATTTGATTTAAATTATTAAATGGTGGTAGTATAAATACTACCAAACAAAATTTAAAGGCAGCTGCTATTGGAGAAAATTTTGAATGAACTAAAATGTACAAAAGAATGGCAAATGAAGCCATTAAGGAAGGTTATCCACAAATTGCTGCTTTATTCAAAGGTGTAGCTAAAATTGAAGCAGATCATGAAAAAAGATATAGAAGTTTATTAAATGACATTAATAATGATCATGTATTTACTTCTAATAAAGATGAAGAATGAGTTTGTTTAAATTGTGGTAATAAGATTAAATCAAAAAAGGCACCTAAATTATGTCCTGTATGTAACCATCCTCAATCTTATTACAAACAATTAAAAAAATATTTCTAAATAAATTAACATCCAACAAAATTTTTGATAAATTAGCACTTTATGGTATAATGTGCTAATTGGAGATATTAATTTATGAAAAATGTTGCTTTAGTTACAAGAGGAATAATTGTTTTTCCTTATTCACAAAAAAAATTAATAATAGGTAGAAAAAAATCATTAAATGCTATTAATCTTACTAATAAAGATAAAAAAGGATTAATTGTTATTGTTCCCCAAAATAAAGAAGATAATATTGAAGATATTAAAGTAAATGATGCTTGTAATTATGGTACATTATGTGAAATAGTATCTAAAAAAATTAATAAGTTAGAACCAAAAACTAATAAAGTTGAAGAATGGGAAATAGTAGTTAAGGGTTTAAATCGTGTTTATGTTAATAAATTTACTATTGAACATGATAGTATTTATGCTACATATGAAAACATTAAAGATACTAATGAAGACATAAAAGAAACTAATAAATCATTTAATACACTTATTTCACTTTTTTCAACTTATGTTGAAAAACATAAAGAATTAAATGATTTGAAAAAAATTATTAATAATTCATCAAACTTGTCAAAAACTGTTGATTTAATTATCAATAAATTACCTATTGATTTAAGTGGTCAATGAAGTTTAATAAAAGAAGCAAATTTAAAAACTAGAATTGATATCTTATGTAAATATTTAATCAATCCAAAAGATGAAATGATCATTGAAAATGAAATTAATAAAAAAATTAATGATCAATTAAGTAAACAACAAAAAGAATTTTATTTACGACAAAAATTAGGAGTAGTTAAAGAACAATTAGGAGAAATTTGTTCTTCTGAAAATGATATCAAGAATTTAAAAGATAAGGTTGATAAAAATCCTTATCCAAATGAAATAAAGAAAAGAGCATATGAAGAAATTTCGAGAATGGAAACTTCAATTAATAGTCAAGAAAACTCTATCATTAGAACTTATTTAGATTGATTATTAAATATTCCATATTGACAAAAATCAAATGATAATAACAATATAACAAAAGTTGAAAATTCATTGAATAAGACTCACTATGGTTTAGAAAAAGTAAAAGAAAGAATTATTGAATATTTAGCAGTAAGAGCTAAATCTCCTAAATCTAAATCACCTATTATTTGTTTAGTTGGTCCTCCAGGAGTTGGTAAATCGACTTTAGCTAAATCAATTGCTGATGCATTGAATAAAAAATTTGTAAAAATGTCATTAGGTGGAGTACATGATGAATCAGAAATCAGAGGTCACCGAAAAACATATCTTGGTTCAATGCCAGGAAGAATTATTAAGGGTATGAAAAAAGCTGGTGTAATTAACCCATTATTTTTATTAGATGAAATTGATAAAATAACAAATGATAATTTACATGGTGATCCAGCTAGTGCATTATTAGAAGTATTAGATCCTGAACAAAATAATAGTTTCATTGATAATTATCTAGAAGAATCATATGATTTAAGTCAAGTATTATTTATTGCTACTGCAAATTACATTGATCATATCCCTGAACCTTTATTAGATAGATTGGAAATTATTGAATTAACTTCATATACTGAAAAAGAAAAATTAGAAATTGCTAAAAAATATTCTATTCCTAAAATTTTTGACCAATGCCAAGTTAGTTTTGATGAACTTTCATTTAAAGATGACGCTATCAGTTACATTATTAATCGCTATACTAAAGAAGCTGGCGTAAGAGAATTAGAAAGATTAATTCAAAAAATTACCCGTAAATTTATTGTAAAACAACTTCATAACGAAATTAAAAAACAAGTTATTGATATTAATGTAGTAAGAGAATATTTAGATAAAGAAATTTATGATTATAACAAACGTGAAAAAACAAATATTCCTGGAATAGTTAATGGTATGGCATACACTTCTGCTGGTGGTGACTTATTACCAATTGAAGTTACTTTCTTCCCTGGTAAAGGTGGTATTACTATTACTGGTAACTTAAAAGAAACTATGAAAGAATCAGCAACTGTTGCAATTGGTTATGTTAAAGCTAATGCTGCTAGTTTTGGATTAAAATCATTTGATTTTAAAAAATATGATATCCATATCCATGTACCACAAGGCGGTATACCAAAAGATGGACCAAGTGCTGGTGTAACTTTAACTACAGCTATTATTTCATCTTTAACTAAAAAAAGTGTTCCAGCTTCAATAGCAATGACTGGTGAAATTACATTAAGAGGTAAAGTATTAATTATTGGAGGAATAAAAGAAAAAGTTATTTCAGCTTGTCGTGGTGGAATAAATGAAATTTTTATTCCTAAAGATGATGAACGCTTCTTAAAAGATGTACCAATTGAAATAAGAAGTAAAATTAAATTTCACTTGATTAATCACTATAGTGAAATTTACAAAGAAATATTTAAGAAATAAATTATTTCTTAAATTTATTCCCAATTGATCTAATAAAATCAATTTCCCTTTTAACACTTAAGTTATTAGATTCTGTTGTGGGAGATGCATTTTGATCAATATCATTAAGAAAATTATTTGCATGAGTTTGAATTCTTTCAAAATAATCATCATAAGTACTATTAAGTCCATTAAAAAAATTAGTGTAAATATCTAAAATATTATTTTCAAATTTAAATATTCCTTGTCCAATAATAAATGGTGTTTTATTATTATTACTATCTTTAATATAACAAACACTTGTTGAAATAGAACTTATTACAGGAGAATGGTTAACTAAAATAACATAATAACCATCATTGGTTTTTATTTCAGCAGAATTAATTTCATCTTCAAAAAATAATCCTGTAGGAAGATTAACTCTAATTTTAAATAATTTATTATTTACCATTGTTTTTTTACTTTTTTGCCCTTGCTAATACTTCATCTATATCTGAAGCATACAAGAAACAACTTTCAGGAATTTTATCACATTTACCTTCAACAATCATTTTGAATGATCTAATTGTATCCTTTAATTTAACATAGATTCCTTTGTGACCACTAAATTTTTCGGCAACAAAAAATGGTTGTGATAAGAAATTCCTAATTTTTCTTGCACGCATTACTGTAATTTTATCTTCTTCAGATAATTCATCAATACCAAGAATAGCAATAATGTCTTGTAAATCATTAAATTTTTGTAATATTTCTTGCACTTGCCTTGCTACTTTATAATGTTCAATCCCTATAACATTAGGATCTAATAATCTTGAATTAGATTCTAAAGGATTAATAGCTGGATAAATTCCTAAAGAAGCAACTTTCCGATCAAGTACAGTTTTAGCATCTAAATGTGTAAAAGTAGTTGCTGGAGCAGGATCAGTTAAATCATCTGCTGGTACATAAACCGCTTGAATTGAAGTAATAGAACCGTTTTTGGTTGAAGTAATTCTTTCTTGTAATTGACCCATTTCATAATCTAATGTTGGTTGATAACCAGCAGCAGAAGGAATTCTTCCTAGTAGTGCTGATACTTCGCTCCCAGCTTGTGTAAATCGGAAAATATTATCAATAAATAATAAAACATCTAAATGTTTAACATCACGGAAATACTCAGCCATTGTTAAACCGCTAAGTGCTACACGCATTCTTGCTCCAGGTGGTTCATTCATTTGTCCAAAGACAAGCACAGTATTATTTAATACTTCACTCGTTTTCATTTCAACATAAAGGTCATTACCTTCTCGTGTTCTTTCACCAACACCTGCAAATACTGATATTCCATTATGTTTAGTAGCAATATTATGAATTAATTCTTGCACTAATACTGTTTTACCAACCCCAGCTCCTCCAAATAAACCAATTTTACCACCTTTCATAAATGGGATAAGCAAATCGATTATTTTTATACCGGTTTCCATAATCTCAATTTTAGTAGATTGGTCACTAAAACTAGGTGGAAGAGCATGAATAGGAGCAAAATTAACACCTTTTGGTTGTGGCTTATCATCAATTGGTTCACCAATAACATTGAACATTCTTCCTAAAGTGTTGTTCCCAACTGGAACAGTAATTGGTTTAAATGTTTGAACAACTTTCATTCCTCTAATTAATCCATTAGTTGAATGCATAGAAATACATTTAACAATATCATCACCTGAAATTTGTTCAACTTCTAAAACAATCTTACTTCCATCATTTTTAGTTACAATTAAAGCATCATAAATTTTAGGTAAGCAAGCTTGGGCAAATTTAACATTAACTACTGGACCAATTATTTCCATAATTGTTCCATTAGTATTTACATTTGTTTTAATTTTGCTTTTCATAAATCTACCTCTCTTACATTTCAACATTAATTCCAGCGATAATCTCAGTAATCTCTTGAGTAATTTTATTTTGTCGCTCACTATTATATTGAATTTTTAAATCAGTAATGATATTATTAGCACTATCACTAGCTGCTTCCATAGCATTTTTTCTTGAACAATGCTCACAAATTTTAGATTCCATATAACACATAAAAATAAAACTACTAATCAAAAAATTAATAATGTTATTAATCAATGATAATTTATTAGTATCATATTCTACTATCTGACCTTGTGCATTAGTTTGTTTAGTATAAATTGGATTATTAGTAGAATCAAAAAGATTCTTATCAAAAGGAAGTACTTGTAATTTAACAGGAATAAATTTTAATGGATTAATGTATTTTGTATAAATGATGTAAATATTAGCATATTGATTATTTTTAAAGTTGTTACTTATAAAAATAGAAATTGGTAATAATTCTAAATGATCAATCTCTTTACTTGCAAAATTAATACTTTTTATAACTTGTTTTTCTAAACCTTTAGAAATTAATAAAGTTTTACCAATATTACCAATGGTAATAATTTCATCATTTTTATTAACTTCATTAATTAAATAATTGACAATATTTAAATTAAATGATCCGCATAAACCTTGTGATGAAGAAATTAAAATATATAAATTTTTATTAGATACATTTTTCTTTTTCATTAATTTATCAATATTTGTATCAATTAATAAATTGGTTAACAATTCATAAATTGAATTCATATAATTTGCTGCTATTAAAAATTTTTTACGCATTTTTTGAATTCGAGCAGTTGAAACTAGTTTCATAGCATTAGTTACTTTATTAATTGTTTTAATTATTTGAATTTTATTACGAATATTACCAAGTGATGCCATGATTAACTACCTATTTTTTTAAATTCTTCACTTGTACCATATTCAGTTAGCTGATAATTTTCAATTAAATTAACAAAATTTTTAACAAATTTACCAATTGATTTAGTTGCAGCTTTTTTTAATTTATCATCAAATGATTTAGTTTTAGATAATTGCGTATAGAATGGTTGCGTCTTAATATAATTTATTAAATTGTTTTTAAAATTATCAATTTCATTTAGTGGTATTCATTTATCGAAATGCTCATTAATAAATAATAATAGACATGATTGAGTAATTTGATCAATTGGATGGTAATTTGTTTGTTTTAAAATTGCCATAATTCTTTTACCATGAGAAATAATAGATTTTGTAATATCATCTAATTCATTACCAAATTGACTAAATGAAGATAATTCAGCATATTGTGCTAAATCTAATTTTAATGATCCTACTTGTTGTTTAATAGCTGGAATTTGTGCAGCACTTCCAACTCTCGATACACTTAAACCAATATTAATTGCTGGTCTTTGTCCTTCATTAAACATAGAAGAAACCATAAACAATTGTCCATCAGTTATAGAAATTACATTAGTAGGAATATATGAAGAGATATCTCCGGCTTGAGTTTCAACAATAGGAAGTGCAGTAATACTACCACCACCATTTTTTTTATTTAATTTCCCAGCTCTTTCCAATAAACGTGAATGTAAATAAAAAATATCTCCGGGAAATGCTTCTCTTCCAGGTGGTCTTCTTAATAATAAAGAAATAGTTCGGTAACTAATTGCATGTTTAGTTAAATCATCAAATATGATTAAAACATCTTTACCTTGTTTCATCCAATATTCAGCTATAGCCATACCAGCAAATGGAGCAATATATTTAATTGCAGGAATATCACTTGCATTAGCAGAAACAATTGTTGTATATTCCATTGCACCGAATGAAGATAAAGTTAAAGCAGTTTGAACTATGGAAGAATTTTTTTGTCCAATAGCTACATATACACAATAAACATTTTTATTTTTTTGATTAATAATTGTATCAATAGCTATTGTTGTTTTACCAGTTTGTCGGTCACCAACAATTAGTTCTCTTTGTCCCTTTCCAATAGGAAACATTGAATCAATTACTAATAAACCAGTTTCTAATGGTTCATTAACGCTTTCACGAGCCATTACTCCACTTGCAATAACATCTATATTTTCATATTTAGCATATTTAATGCTACCTTTACCATCGATGGGAATACCTATAGGATTAATTACTCTCCCTAATAAATTATCACCAACACCAATTGAGAAAACTTCTTTTGTTCTTTTAACAATACTTCCTTCTTGAATATTATCATATCTACCTAAAGCAATAATACCAATGTAATCAGTTTCTAAATTAAGTACCATACCAAAAGTACCATTACTAAATTCAACTTTTTCATTAAGCATTACATTAGTTAATCCGGAAGCAATAATAACTCCATCTCCTACTGAAATTACTTTACCCTCTTCTTGCACAATGGATTTGTTTATATATGAATTAATTTTTGCTTTAATAATAGTAGAAAAATTATCAATATGTTTACTCATTGTTTTCTCCTTATCTTTCTAATTGGTATTGATTAATTGCTAAAAGACTTTCATCATACATTTTCTTTAATTTAGTTATGTAAGAATTGTCAATCGAAGTATTTTTAGTTTCAATTCTTATTCCACCAATTAAATTTTCATCAACTACATTTAATAATGTGACTTTTGAATGATAATGTTTGCTTAAAGCTTGTTTAAGTTTTGACATATTCTTGTCTGATAATTTTTGCGAAGAATAAACTCTAATAAAAATAATATTGAAATAATGGTCATAGATTATAAAATATTTTCTAATTATTATGGGAATAAAACGATTACGATTAAAATCAATGATAGCATACAAAGTATAAATCAAATATTGATCTAATTTTTTATTAAATAATTCATTAATTATTGTTTTTTTATTATCTTTAGTAATATTGTTATTACATAAAAAATTTAACAATAAATAATTGTTAGTTTTAAGCATATCCAATAAATATTCCATTTGTTTAAAAAATAAATGCTCCTTTCTATTTTTTAAGGCATATTCAAAAATAACATTAGCATATGATGAACTTAAAAGTAATTGTTTATTCTCCATAACTACTTACCTTTTTTATCATTTAATGATTTAATAAAATCATTAACAAATTCATCAGATTGCTTTTTATTAACATTCTTCTTTAAAAATGCTTTAGAAGCAGCAAAAGCAATATCTAATACTTGTTTATTGATATCTGCTTTTGCAGCGTTAATAGTTTTATCAGCTTCATATTGTGCTTGTGTATAAATACGATTAGCTTTTTTTTGTGCTTCAAGTTCAATTTGTTCACTTTGTTTTTTAGCAGTAAAGGTTGCTGTATCAACAATAGTTTTAGCTTCTTTTAATGTAGCTAATTTAATTTTTTCAATTTCATGTAACTCTTTAAGACTATTAGCTTTTGCTTGTTCTGCATCTTTAATTTGCTTTTGAATATACTGGCTTCTTTCAGCTAATGCCTTTTTAGTTGGTTTTCATACAAAAAAAATACATATTATTAACAAGATAATTGTAGCTAAAACATGAGCTAAAAAAATATATATATCATTAGGGATAATTTTATTAATAATATCTTGTTTATCTACGGGAGTACAACTTGTTAATAAATAACATCCTAATAAAATTAATAAATTAATTAAACAAAGTAAACTTATTACTTTAAATGATTTTTTCATTATTAACTAACGAACGAAAATTAATAAAATTCCAATGATTAAAGAATAAATTGCTGATGTTTCAGCAATAGCACATCCTACAATCATCATTGTACGAATCTTAGATTCTGCTTCAGGATTTCTTGCAACAGCTTCAACAGCTTTAGATGCAGCTATACCTTGACCGATACCAACACCCATACCACCAAGTAAAGAAATACCAGCACCAATATATGCACCTAATGCATCAGTGTGCTCAGTTAAATTTGCTGCAATATTTTGTATTAAATCTATTCCCATTATTTCCTCCTAATTTGTAAATTTTTATTTGTTCCTATTTTGGCATTTTCTTCGCCTTTTTGCAATGTTCAATATACCATAGTTAATAAAGTAAATACCAATGCTTGAATTATACCACATAATAAATCAAAATATAAATGTAAAGGAATAGAAGTTATTCCTCCTAAAATATTAAATATTCCTAAATAAGGAATTTTATTAAAAATGTAACCTGTAAAACAATATCATAACGATAAAATCAATCCACCAGCAAATATATTACCTCATAAACGAAATGAAATAGATATTATTGGAGTAATTTGACCAACCACTTCAAGTGGATTAATCATGATAGGTATTTTTTTACCTTTAATTTCTATGCATATACAGAATTTTCTTAAATAACTTAATCTTTGATATTTAAATCCAATAACAAACATACCAATTCACATAACTAATCCCATTGATACAGTAATTATTAGTGATCCAGTTGGAGTAGCTAATCCTGTAATGCCAATTAAATTACAACAAATTAGATAAGAAAAAAGAAAAATAAAATATGGAGTTGTTTTTTCAAATTCTGGTCCTAATATATCAATAACTAAATTACGGATATATGCAATAAAAAGTTGCATTAATAAAATAAATCCTCTTGGTGCTACTTTATTATTTTGTTTACTTACTTTAATACGATAAATGATGAATAATGTAAGTAACAAAAGAAAAATTACTATGATAGAAGTAATTTCTGGATAATAATTTAAATCAAGATTACTATTTAAACACTGTCTTACACCTATCTTATTCATAATTATTAGATTATTTATACAAGTAAAGTTATTATAATATATTGATAAATTAGGTATTTTATCTTTAATGATAAATATACTTTCAGATTTTATATATCAAAACAACTTATAATTCTTATTAAAAATACAAATAATTTACATTCAATATCATAAATTATCAATCTGTATTTTTTCACATATGTAAAATGTGATATCAAATAATTATTTTATATGTAATAAAAATAGCACTAATCTATAAGATTAATGCTATTATTTTAAATGTAGTGTAAAATAAAATTAAATTTTTATAACTTATAACAAATTGCAATAACTGAAGGAAACACAGTAATAATTCCACAACATGTTGTGTAAGCAAGCATTACAATAGCATCATATTTACCAAATCATCCAGTAACTTTGCAAGCAGCAATATGCACCAAAATAATTGCTAAAGAAGTAACAACTATTTCAATGATATTTACAATTTTATCAAATTCACCCATAGAATTTTTAACAATTTCAATACTATTATTGATATTTAAAAGATCTTCATAATCTTTTTGTGATTGAGATTTTTTAGATTGGTCTAATTCATTATTTTTGTATGTACAATAATAATTTTTTAGATTTCTTTTTTCATCATCACTTAAACTATCAAAAATTTCTGAACTTGGTTTCCCTTCAGATGTATAGAAATATTTATTATCATTCTTAATGTGTTTTACGAAATTACTTTTATTAAAATCACAATTTTTAATTGTTGTTAATGCATTTTGTAATTCAGCATTTGTATCATAAAAGAAATAACTTACTATTGACATAAATGCAATAGGTACAGATGATAATACAATAAGTACACATATAGTAGCAACAATCAAACGAGAAGGAACATTATTGTTATACATTTTTTTGAAATCAAGAAAAGCACCAATACAAGCAACAGTAGCCAAAACTAATACTAATGTAGATACAAGTGAAACAAGAATATATTCAATGATATCTAATTTATTTACTTCATTAGCAATTTTTTTGGTTTCTTCTAATGCTTTATCTATATTTTCAAATGTTTGATTTGCTTCATCATAATGATTTTTAATATTATTTCATAAAGTAGTTGAAGTGTGTTGTGTAACTGTTGATTCTTCATTAATAGCTTTATAAATTGTAGCATCAAAATCATCATCTATAAATATTGATTTAGAATTAGCATATTTAAAATTGAAATCATTAACTAATATTTCA
>AUXO010567333.1_pt1 | contig 15170 bp, 14 predicted proteins | sample 768731 | NCBI WGS metagenome assembly AUXO01 (sample SAMN02715735, study PRJNA202380) | gut metagenome | biome: sheep rumen | host: Ovis aries | place: New Zealand: Palmerston North
CGAAATCGTCTGTTGTACTTGCAGAGAAGATAGCATAAGGAAATACTTCAGTCTGCTCTTCAGACGGAGTAGGAGTTACTGTGACTGTAGGCGTGTTTGTCGGCTCTTCAGTCGGTTCATTTGTAGGCGTAGGTTCTTCTGTAGGAGTCGGTGTCGGAGTCGGTTCATCTGTAACTATATTTACAAGAGATATTGAGATCGGTGCTGCAGGTGCCTCTTCACTGCCCGTTACAATCATGCCAAATGAACATGTTGATCCGGCAGTAATAGCTGTATTACTTGTTATCGTAATCTGTTCTGAAGATCCGGATGTTGAATTATTTGCATTCCATATGTCTGTCACTGTTACTTCGTCTGCATAAGTAATAGCTATAGTCCAGGATAAGACATTATAAGCTGACTCATTAGTAACTGTGTACTGCCCCTGTGTATTGCATCCCCAAGTCGAATTCTGGACATACTCAATGCTTAATGGTGAACAGTTATACTCTCCATGAGTAAGGGGATCAGCATGCAGGAAACCGATCGGCAAGGTGCTGATGGTTATCACCAATGACAATAGTATTGATAAGATTTTTGTTACGCGTAACTGATAGATGGGCATAACTAAACACCTCCGCATATCATGCAAAACTATGAGTTTAATATAGGTGTTTGCTTTTTTTATTATCAATCCGTCTGACGACTTTTGCAGATATTTGGCAGATTTTGCATTAAACGCCTTGTATCATCCAAACTCTTAAGAACGGTCTGCTGCAAATCATATTAGAACTACAGTAATAATAACAGGAGACCTTCGGCCTCCTGTCAGATGATCATGGACTTATATCGTTTAGCTCAAACTCAGCTTATTCGCTCAGGTTATTTACAGTTCCAACGAATACCGGCATGTTTGTTGATGTCTCGATAATGACATAAGCAAAGGGCCTGTCGCAATTGATCTCCTTGGTCTGTTCTATCATACATGCACCATCTGTCAAAACGATCGCTGTAGCAGCTGCAGCTCTGGTGCCCTCTTCGGTAACGCTGATATGTGTGTTGTGTATTACCTGATCTATATACAGGTCAGAAGGATCAGCTATTCTTGAAAAGTCTGCTTCATCCGGATCAAAAGGAACCTCTGCTCCCATGTCGATAAGGACAGGCTTGAGCTGAAGAGAATAATCGTATTCAAACTCCGGCATTCTGACAGTGACCTGCTCTTCTGTTTCACTATTCATAAACTCTTCGAAGTCGCTGCCTGTAAAGCCCGCCAGAAACTCATTTGCCGAGATCTCAGTGTCCTTAGGCAGTATGGCTACAAAAGCATACTCTCCACCCTCATAAAGCTTGGCAAACCCTATGGCATCTTCTGTCTCATAGTAAGACTGCATCCTGTCTTCCAGCATTGTTACTTCGATGCTCTCTCCACTGTAATCTGTGAATACTCCGGGATACGATTCATTGAAGGCTGCATCCCACTCTGCATCGAAGGCGATGGCGTTTGCTACAACCATAGCTGTGCTTGACGGGAGCGACTTTATCATATCTTCGATCATGCCGTCTGTATTATCGCTGATCCACTCATTTATCCTGTCTTTTGTCTCATCGTCAAACGCCTCTTCCCTTGCCTCGGCCCGGAACACCTCAGACACGTAGTCAATATAAGAACTGTTCATACGGTCACCCAGAACAAGAGTGTTGTTCCATATGGCGTTGGCACAGGCAAATTCCACATCCTGCGAATTGTTGATCCTGTCCATAAGGTTTGCGGCAAAGGCCTGCTGCACAAGGGGATCCTCTCCCTCAGCGAAAAGATCCGTCAGCTGCTCTAATGTGCTTCCGTTCGCACCGGCTGCCACAACGTCCATTGCCATCATGACCGATGTCGGAGATACCATTACATTTTCCGCACCTGCGCCTGAAGCCACATTTGACATGAGCTCAAATGCATATCTGTTGTATTCGCTTATAAGATAGTCTTCGTTAGTAAGTTCTGTCCCTGCAACATCCTCATACTTAAAAGGGATCTCCTTGGGTTCCTCATCCTCTGCAGGCGCCTTTACTGCCGGAACAGCGCATCCGGTTGCAAGAAGCACCGTTGCCATAGCTCCTGTCATTACCTTTAGCAAACTCTTCATGTATATGTCCTCCGATCATATCTTTGATACCTATAATACAGGTCGCAGGGGCATATTGTTGCAGGGAGCAATATTTTTTAATACTAAAACGGTCCCGGAGGCTCCGGGACCGTGGGTGATCATGACTTCGTCAATTGCATATCAGAAGAGGTAAGAGATAAACATTGTCACACCGATGCAGATGGCGTTGACATAGACTCTCTTGTCGCTCTCGAGCTTAAGCTCATTTCTTGTTCCCTCGTAGAGCATAAGAACAAGATATGCTGTTGCCATAACTCCTACTGCACTGCCGAGGTTGCCCCAGATGAGTGAGATGAAAGGTACTACAAGCACCTTTACAAGATAGCAGGGCGCTACAGCCATAGATGCAATAGAAAGGAGTCTCGGGTAACTGTATTTCTCATGAATGACAGAACCTGCAATGTAGTAAACACCTGCCATACCGAATGTAAGGATCGCAAACATTGCAAGGCCTCCAAAGAAGCTCAGGAAGAAATAACCGAAGCTGAAGAGGCCAAGTATGCTGCCCGAGGCAGATCTTGTGACAGTCCTTAAGATCGTGAGAGCAACGATAACGATAGCAGCGAGGATAGCTGAATTGGCAAAATCGTTATACTTCTCAGCCTCAATGACCGTGCCTGAGAATGGCTTTATAGCCGCATTAAAAAGTGTCTTGAAGAACTGGTCAAACGGGAGGATAGTGCTCTCTTTCTTCGGCTTGGGTTCTGCATTTGATTCTACTGCCGCTGCAGCTGCCATACCTTCCTGCTCTGCAGTATCTACAGCTTCGCCTGCAAGATCTGCGCTGCTGTCGTACTGAGGAAGGCTGGTTCCGCACTCAGGGCAGAAAGTCGCACCTATTCCGTACTCTTTACCACAATTGGGACAATTCATATAACATACTCTCCTATATAGATGATAAGAGGATTATAACATATCTTTTATAATGTCCATGAGTTTGATCTGCCACTCATCCTCAGATGCGGGAGAGGAGCTCCTTGCAATGTAGACCGAGCCGTCTATTTCCCAAACAGCTTCGTAGTAGAGTTTTTCTTCATCTGCTCTGTCCCTGAGCAAAACATTAACATTCAGGATATCTGTCCAAAGGATATTATCTGACTTGTTCAAATAGTCCTCGATACTGCCGTTTCCTTCGGTTATCACCAGATCTGAAGCTTCCTGGCGCAGGCTGTTTTGGGCATCTCCGGAGGTAGCTGCGCCTTCAGGTGTATAGAGCATGGGGTCGTCCGGCTTAGTGTCTTCCTCTTCGCACCCTACAAAGGAATCTATCTCATCCGATATCTCGGCTACAGTTGTGGCAGCAACTGCAGCCTCGGTTGCGTTGTCTTGGGCTGATGCTCTCTTGTATTCAGGCGCCATCTGATGTGCAAATCTCGTAGCGATAAATACGGCAACTCCCACGACAAGTAATCCTGCCACTGCATAGGATGCTATTAATATAGGAGATATCCGGGCTTTCTTCTTAACCGGGAGGGGCACAGCAGGCGTATCGCCGATATGCTCAAAGACGTTATCAAGAACGCGCTTTCTCATATCGTCGTCAATGGTGATATGACTCATGAATTCGTTATACTTATTCAAAGTCATCTGCCTCCTTCAGTATCTCCTTAAGTTTCTCTCTTGCTCTCCTGAGATCAGAGCGGACAGTAGATTCCTTGCGGCCTAATATCCCTGCGATCTCAGCAGTCTGATATCCTTCCTGATAGAACAGGTGGATAACTTCTCTTTGGGCACCGGGAAGTTTCTTTACTGCTTCCCAGACAAAGGACAGATCCTCTTTGTCCTCTGCTCCCGCTATCTCTTCGTTCAGTTCCTCTGACTGCCTGACCTTGTTATAGTCAATGCGGTTCTTGGCAAGGTTGGATGCCACGGTGAGAAGCCAGGCTTTGCGGTGCTTCTCGTTCTCAAAGACAGGTCTGGTGGTGACAAACTTTATGAGCGTCTCCTGCAGAATGTCCTCGGCATCTTCCATGTTGTGCAGATAGGAATAGGCCAGACGAAGTATCGAATTACCAAGCTCGTCCATTATCTGTCTTGTCTGATCCTCTAAGATCTCCCTGTCAGATAAGGCATCGTCCCGGCTCACCTGCACAATGTCCGTATCGCCCGAGATAAGCATCAAGCCTATCTGAACAAACCACGGTAATCTCAAGCGCAGGGTAATCATGTAGCCTCCGATTATCCGCTTCTGTCCTTAATACAGATGAAGCGGCTGATATGTTGCAGTGCAACAGCTAGATTATGCATTAAATTTTTTTGAAAGTAAAATTTCACATTACCTTAATACATTTTTATTTTAGTTCATTCATAATAAGTAGCATGGATATGAATGCTAACAGGATCTTTTTCAGGTCGGGGGCAATGTATGTGACTGTGCTTATCAGCTCAGCCATGGTATTCATTGTCCTGCTCGCTCTCCAGATCCTGTCCATTAATCCCGGGACTGTATATTTTATCGGCATTGCACTGATGTTCCTGTCCTTCCTGATGAACATCGCTCTGGATAAATTCGGATTCTATGCATCCTTTGCCCTTAACTTCATTCAGTTTATGATATACACCTACGAGTATCTGGTGGCAGGCAATCAGTATGCTCCGGTCCTTATCGGCATGACCTTTGCGATAATGGTAATCGACCTTATCCTCCAGTATTACATCGTGCGTATAGCCAGCAGGATCTACGCCATCAAGAAGAGCAAGCAGGAGGAACGCGGCGCCAGGATCACCAAGGAACTCGAGGATGAGATGTTCTCCAGGACCAGTCTTATCGTAAGTCACGACAAGTCCGAAAAACAGGCAAAGATGAACGAGGCCATAGGTGAGAATCTTGCAACATCCGTAGACCCCCTCACCACTCTCCCCAGCAAGGCCATGCTGACAGATAAGATAGACAGCCTCATAGCTGAAGACATGGCAAATATGCAGAGTGCCACTATCCCATCCAAGGCAGCAAGACACTTCCGCATAATCTATCTGGCATTAGACAGCTCTGATATGTTAAGCCGCGAACTGGGACGCAAGACCATGGATCTGTTCATACAGAATATGTCCCACCGTCTCCGCGAAGCGGCAGCCCCCAAGGATATAGTAGCCCGCGTGGTCAATGCAGAGTTCATCATATTTACAACCAGACCCATGACACTTGAAGACTGTTCTTCATATGCATCCCGTCTTGCTAAGGCATCACTTGCAGCCTTTGAAGGTGGCGGTGAGTCTATGGAGGTAAATATATCTTCAGGTATCGCCTGCTATCCGGAAGACGGAAGAAATGCAGGAGAGCTCATCGCCAAGGCTGAGGAGGCAATGAATGCCGTTTACGGCGAGAGCGGCGTTATAGGCAATGTCTCAATGACGTCTTTTGCCTGGCAGACAGAGGCTCTCAGCAAGGGACATGCGCTCTTTGAGGGCAAGACCAGGGATGAGATAGCTATCATCTTTGAGAAAGCTATAACTGACGGGACCTTCCATATGGTGTACCAGCCCTTCTTTACCAAAGACAGGGAGCTCCGCGGTTTTGAGAGCTTCATGAGATTTGAGTCAGGAGATAGCCTTATCCCGCCTCCGTCATTTCTTGCTGCAGCAGAGGGCGCCAATTACCTTAAGCGCATAGGCGATTTCTCTTTGGACAGGTCTCTGGGACTCCTTGCCAGGATAAACGGGATAAAGCCCGGCCTTCTTATGTCCATCAACATATCAACAGCCCAGCTTAAGGGAGATTTCTATTCCACACTGTCAAACAGCGTATCCAATTCCGGCTGCGATATTAACAATATAATCCTCGATATCCCTGAGGAAGGACTCTTTACAAACATAGAGGATATCAGATCTTCCATAGATAAGCTCCAGCAGTCTGGCGTAAAGCTTGCCTTGGATAATTTCGGCAGAGGTTATTCTTCCTTCAACACCATACCCCTGCTCCCCATATCCCTTCTTAAGTTGGACGGTAATTTCACCAAGATGTTAGGATCTGATCCTAATACAAATATCCTTACTTCTTCCGTGATCTCTCTTATGCACGATATAGACATCAAGGTCTGTGCCACAGGCGTAGGTCTGGCAAGACAGTTCGAATCGCTGAAAACCAAAGACTGCGACCTGTTCCAGGGCAAATACCTGGGCGAGGCCATGACAGAAGATCAGATATTGGAATTTGTTAAGGGCGCCTGATCCTCATCCGAAGAAATAAACGAAGCCCAATACATGGAGGACTACGCCTGCAAGTACGAACAGGTGCCATACCATGTGGGAGAACTTGAATCTCTTTGAAGGGCCGAAGAAGATACCTACTGTGTAAACGATAACACCTGAGAATATAAGCCAGAAGCAAAGTCTTGTGCTATTGGTATAGAATTCCTTGATCCTGAAGATAAAGCTCCAACCCATGAGCGCATAGAGCAGATATGTAAAGCCCTTGCCGACTTTGTTATTGGGGTATGCCAAAGCAGTAACAAGAACGCCTGCCACAGCCATTGCAGCTTCAAGAGACCAGAGGACCGGGCCTGATACGGGACCCAGGAAATGGATGCAGACAGGAGTATATGCACCAAGGATAGCAAAATACGCTACTGATCTGTTGACCTTATCCATTATCCTCTTATGGGGAGTGCCATGCTTCATGAAGTGGTAGATGGTAGACAGCATAAGAGACAGTATCAGGGTAATTATGAATGCCGATATACCGATGACCGCCATAACTGTCGATGCCGTTGTGGCGCCCTCTGCTGAAGAAGCATCGATATATGTCTTGATAGCAGCATAGGGGAGCAGGCAGAGCAGATAGAGTGCAGGCACGCCCGCAGTAATGGAGTTGCCCACCTCTTCACCAAAGGTCATATATGTCTTCTGGAGACCACGCTTAACTGCGCGCTTGGAGCTCTGGAACCATGTCAGTTCCTTGAGGCCCTCATCGAGCGGGTCTTCACCGGTTGCTGCGGCATGCTTCTTGTCGTCGCTGCCTGCAACGAAAGTCTTCCAGAATTTACTGTTCTTAGCCATTATATAAGCTCCTCAAGCTGTAATAAACTTTATTATTTTACATAGAGACCGTGTTGTTTTCAACAGGTTAGTTATCCTTGGGCGGACCTAACGGTATCACGTCGTCCGAAGTGCCTGATGCAGGCGGAGGTCCAAGTTGTATAACATCACTATTGGTCTTGGGGGCACCCAAAGGGATCGCTTTGTCAGATGATCCCATGTTGATATTAGCTTTCCTTACCTGGGGACGGGGCTTCCTTTGTTCAGATATGTCGGTCTGTGCCCTCTTGCTCCTTGCCGCCTCCTTGGCGACTTCCTCGGGGGATGCGGCAGAGCTCGGTGCCTTGATAACGGTACCAAGCACTTCGGGCTCAGGCTTGTTCCTGAGATCCTCAGCCTTGGGCTTGCGCTCTATGGCAGGATCAGCCTCGGCAAAATCGGTGCGGGGTGCAAGCTGCTCTGCCAGATAGGCGTTCCTGTAGAATCTGGCTATCTTGAATAAAGCAAGCCAGATAAGAGCGAGGGGCAGGAGCCAGTAAGCAAGTCCTGCTGCGATCCTGTCGCCTGTAATTGCACTTGTTGCAGCAAAGGGTGCCTGAATCATGTCGTATATTCCCCTAAGCAGCATAGCAAAAAGAGAGGATACGATGTTTGCGCCATCTCCGCTTATAGCTTCGGGTGCCGGATAGAACCACTCGGGCAGATAGATCATAAAACCGTATACAGCAAGACCTATATTGATCCAGGTCTTCTTACGGTAAGCTCCGAAGATGGGAAGGAAGAATACAAAGAATAATGTGTACAGAACGCTCATGAGGATCTCAAATACAGTAAAGACCCTCGGCACTATCCCCTGGTATGTATAGTAGAGCGGCTTAAAGCAGACAAACATCAGAGCGCCTGCCACAAGTCCCAGGAATACACATGTAAAATAGTCTCTTCGCAAGTTGTAAATACCTTCTGTTTACTTAATAAGTAAGGTCAGTCCCCATGAGGACTGACCCTATTATAACATTAGTATCGATGTTGGGCTTTATCCTTGTGCTTCGTCCAGAGGTCTTAAGTACTTGATCCTGATACCGGTAACACAAACACCATTGCCGCCAAAGTGAACACGGTAGACATTGTTGCGGCTGTACATCATGCCGGTAAAATGGTGGCTAACCTCCTCGCCGTTGGTGCCGTTCCAGGTGATGACCACTAAAGGTATTGACTGGACATAAACGCTCATGGGGATCTGAGCCAGCTCTCCGAGCTCCGAAGATCCGATGAATTCCACATCGTAGATACCGGGCTTGGAAGCTGATATGCCGAATACTATATCCTTGCCTGCTCTTGTGTTTGCCGTAACAGGAATAAGGATCTCATCATCAAGATCGTAGTAGACATCTGCCTCAACATTGACGTCTTCGTCCTTGAAGGGATTATCTATCTCCTCTACCTTGGTATCCAAACCACAGAGTCTGTCCATTGCAGGAGTATTCATTGCAAAGCGCAGGATATTGGCAGCATTCCTCTGGAGCTCGGCTCTCGTTATGCGCTCGCCATCACCCTCAGTAAGAGCCTTGTAGCAGTCAGTCTCCAGAAGGTCTGATCTTTCTACATTGGCGCAGACCATGTAGATATCGTTCTGGGATCTGGCCATTACCGAGTGGGAGGTAAGATCGTATTCTGAAGAATCCTTGCCGTCCTTTGAGATGTTTGCCCACCAGTCAGTCATGACGATACCGTCAAAGCCCCACTGCTGCCTTAAGATCACTGTGTTCTGTTCGTAGTTATTGGCACTGTAAGGTCCGTTAATACGGTTGTAGGAACTCATGACAGATCTTGCCTTGCCCTCTCTTATTGCGATCTCGAAGGGGAGCAGATAGATCTCTCTTAACGCCCTTGATGAGAGGACCGAGTTCATCTCACGTCTCTTCTCCTCGCGATTGTTTGCACAAAGGTGCTTTATGGTGGGAGTAACTCCGCTCTTCTCAAGAGCAGCTACCTGAGCTTTGGCCATCCTGCCCGTAAGCACAGGATCCTCGGAGAAGTACTCAAAGTTTCTTCCGTTAAGAGGGTGTCTGTGTATATTGATCCCGGGACCCAGGAGTGAATCGATCTTATTTATGAGCATCTCGAGGCCCAGGAATGTATAGAGCTCTTCTACGGCTTCAGGGTCAAATGTGGATGCCAGACAGGTTCCGTTAGGAAGAGAGAATGCCTTCTTGCCGGAATCTATCCTGAGGCCTGAAGGGCCGTCTGTGCAGCAGAGGGTCGGAATGCCCAATGCCTTGAGTTCTTTCGATACGCCTCCGAAGGCAGCTGCAGTACCTACTGTTACTTTAGGTGAGCCCATTCCCTCGCCTCTGATGATGAGGCTCAGGTCTTCGTCTGTTAACTGGGCAACGAAATCCTCCATGGTGGCTCTGCCGCACTTAACATCTGCAAGCTTAATGCCCTTATCACCGGTCTGAGGGATCTCCTGAGGGACTGATTCCATCCTGCGATCTAACACATCTTCTGTAGCAAGAGGTGTATCCTCGTAGTCTATCTCGTAGCCTGACCCTGCCTTGCGGGCGATCATCCTCCTGAAACTCTTGCGGGGAGCAAGAGCGCAGGTGAGACTTTCAAGAAGAGTCGTCTTATCTATGGCAAAAGAGCCTATCTCATAGGCTTCGCTGACATTGCCTCCGACAGATAAGATATACTTGCCTTCTTCGAGTATAAGTCCTGTTCCAAGCCCTGCCCTGCCGTCGTCATCGAAGGATGCAAAATATCTGGCAGGTGCGGTGATCGTTACTGTCTCACTTGCTCCTGCAAGCAGCTCTCCGGTCTTGGCTGAACCTATGAATACGATGGCAGGTTTGCTGAGCTTTCCGTCCGGGGCCTTAACAAATAATGTTACGACCTTGCGTCCGGTATAAGACCCTGTGTTGGTTACCTTAAGACTGACCCTTACTTCGGAATCTGCATAAGAACAGGATATGTCGCTATATTCAAATGTGGTATAGGATCTGCCGGCAGCAAAGGGATACAGGACCTGGTCCGGGGCAAAGGTCTGGAAGTATCTGTAGCCTACAAAGATATCTTCCTCGTAGATATCCTCATACTTATCCTTATTGCCGAAATTGTTATTTGAAGGATAGGCCTCCAAGGTCTTTGCGATAGTATCAGGGAGGCACCCTGAAGGAGATACTTCACCCGATAAGACCTTGCCTACTGCCAGACCTCCGAACATGCCGCTCTGCCAGATGTAGAGAACGGACTTGATGCCAAATTTGGCAACAAATGCCATGTCTATGATATTGCCTACATTAAGAAGGACTACAGTCTTATCGAAAGCAGAGGATACAACCCTGAGGAGCTCCTCCTCGCTATCTCTCAGATAGTAGGCGCCCTTGTCTGCCGTATTGTCACGGTCCTCGCCCGCAGTCCTTGCGATGATGATCACGGCCACATCATTCCTTGACGAAAGCCTGCCGGCAAACTCCTCATCTACAGGCATCTCAGGCTGTGACCAGGGCTCCTGACCCCATCCGAATCCGGCCTCAAGGGGATTAGTCTTCTCCCACTCGTCGTAAGTATCCATGAGCTCTGTATCCAGGGTAATTCCGGGGCACGCCATAAGCCCTTCTCTTATGTCGTTTACATGAGGAACATTGACCATACCGCCGGACCCTGTACCTGACTTATAGTAGTGGGTCTGCATCCTTCCGAAAAGAGCAACTCTGCTGCCCTTCTTGAGGGGCAGGACATTCTCCCTGTTCTCCAGCATAACGATGCCTTCAGCGGCAACATCTATACATGCCTTGCGGTATTTATTCCAGTCAAGAGTCTTAACAGCCATGATCAGGTTCCTCCGAACTATCTTATATACGGATATATTACTTAATCTCAGGACAAAAGGGTTTACTAATAATTGTTTTTGTATAAGATTTAGTTCAAAAAACCTGTGGCTTTACGAATTGTTAACTTATTCTATGGGTACGTAGCCGCTGCGCTCTACTATTGCCTGTCCTTCAGGTGACAGCATAAAGTCTATAAGCCCGGTAACATTGGGATTAGTCTCTCCCCTGCGGTATATCGCATAGATATATTCCGTCGCAGGATATGTGCCATTTGCGATGCTGGTGATATCAGGTTCAACACCGTCTACTGCGAGCATCTTAACACCGCCTTCTTTAAGCATTCCCGTAACATAGTATCTGAATGAGAATCCAATGGGAGATGCGCCTAAAGTCGTATAGTCAGCCCTGACAGGAATATCGCCCATCAGAGATTCAAGCGCAGTCTGAGAGCCGCTGCCTTCGTTCCTTCTTAATGCAGCGATGGGCATATTATCGCCTCCGACCTCGCTCCAGTTATCTATCTGTCCCGAATAGATCCCCCTTATCTGCTCTAATGTAAGACCATCTACCGGATTAGACGAATTAACGATAAAGACAAAGGCGTCCATCCCTATGGGAACCATCTCCAGCTCTACGCCCATCTCCTCAGCATATTTGATCTGCTCATCAGACGGAGCAGCGCATATGATGATGTCTGCATCGCCCTCTGCTATTGCCTGATAAGCGCCCCTTGTATTTGTATACTGCATATAGCTTTCCGGAGCAAAACCCTCTCCGTCAAATACTACTGAATCCTCGGGATATACGCTCTCCACAAATCCTGCATATACCGGCAGGAGAGCTGCCGCGCCGTCTATCCTCGGCAGCGTTCCTTCAAGGTCTTTTGCTTCCGGGACCGAGGAGATATGCCCTGTTCCTGCGAACGGCACATAGTCTTTGACCTCGACGCTCATGGCCTGCATGCCGGGAGTGTGGTGACTTATGACTTTCTTTACAAAGGCTTCGTAAAACCAGATGTTGATACCTGCAAAGCACAATACTGCCAAGGCAAGTATGGCTATCTGCCATGCTAATTTCTTCTTATCCATATCTATCCCCAGTTTGCGACCATCTCTACTATTGATATGCTCTTCCATAAATGAATGCCGTAGGTAACAAATGACGCTGTGGCGATAAGGCAGAGAGCTAATGTCGCTATCAGCAGAATATAAAATGTCTTATCCTTCATGTCATACCTCACATATGAGCTACTGCCAGGGCAAGGAATCCTATCACGATCCCAACTACGCACAGGAATCCGATCAATATGCCGCCAAATACGATCATGGCTATAAATGGCAGGTCTGACTTATTCTCCCTGTTCCGCTTCCTTGCGTTTATGATGCCTGTTACGAGAAGGGTAATTCCCAAAACGGCCGGTACTCCCAATATAAGTGCCCATAGAACTGCATAGTCCATATTATTTATCCCCCAATGAATCTCTGTATTCTTCTACTTCTTTCCTGTCAAAGGAAGACATGAGCCTGCAGTCGTTACTGTCCAGCAGTCTGTAGTGCCCGGACACAACGTTCTGCTGAATGACGTAGCCTCCCTTACTGCTTATCCTGCGCCACCAGATCTTACCTCCCATCGTGGGCGGATACTTAACATCCCTGTGACCGAAAGCTATAGCCCGTATGATGTCCGATGCTTCGCCTCCGAAAGCGTTCTGTACTATCTCGCTCTTATCGAAGATCGAAGCTGCCAGAGCTGCTTCTGACCAGGAGAGCCTGCGCCTTCCCTTCTCTGTTTCCACCAGACTCTTCTTGGATATGCCGAGAATGTCGCACATCGTCTCCTGGGTTAAGCCGTACTCTGTTCTTATGAGCTTGATCTTGGCGCTCATCATGTTTGTAAACTCTTCTTGTGTCATGGTGTAATTTTACACTTTTTGTAAATTTATTCAACTTATGTGTCTGGCAAAAGTGTGGCAGAAAAAGAGGGCTGCACAAGGCAGCCCCCCCAAACCTTACTATAAGGTGATCATGTGTCTTTAGGCGGCCCGCCCAGCCCTACAGCCCTTACGACCAGTGGTGATATGAGCACTGCGAGCACGTAGCTGATGATGATCGAAGGGATAACAAGAGGAGCCCAGGAAGAAAGCCACATCGGTATAAAAGGCGGCATATCGCCGGGTATCCTGGCTCTTGCCTGGATAACGTTTATAAGACTTACAACAAGGCTTACGATCAGGGAGCTGCCTACTGCAAGAGGAATAGAGTTCAGGAGAGTAAACCTGATCCCCGGGGGAGTTGCTCCCGCTTTAGTTGCAAGTGCCATGCCGAGTCTCCCCAATGGCAAAAACAGTACTGTCAGCACCCCGACTACTATGGATTCCAGGATATTTAGAGCATACATAATGGCGGCAGGCGAATGCTCAAGAGCTTCTTCGGACATGCCCCGGCGGACAAATAACGTTGCGATTATGCCCATGACAAGAGAGATCAATACTGCCATGATGATACTAACTGTGCGTTCCTTGCGCTTGATATCCTTCATAATGAGAACAGGTCCTTTGTAAAAACTAGCAGGCAGAACATATTGACGGCCCTCTATGTAAATTCTATAGTACAATCTCTCATCGTTGCCAAAGTAATATTTATGAATTTAGCGTGGCTCTAATGTGCAGTTTTCACATAGCCTTGCCAAATCTTCTTCAAAAATACATAATTAACCCTATGATAAAACGCAGTTTCCGTCAGATTCTGTTTCTTTTTATACTGGCAGCCCTGCTTGCCATTATCTGCACGATCACTCTCAATATATGCGGCAAGACCCAAACGATCTCCATAGATAAGCAGGATGATGTCAGTATAGAGGACATAAAGGTAGTCAATGAGTTCGGTAATGAGCCTTCTGTAGTTAAGCTCACCGGGCGGTATGAATCAGAGAACAGTTATGATTTTGTCTTCAGCAGCATAAGCCCCGGCAGTGAATTACTGGTCTTTAGCACGGATGACTCAGGAACTGACATAAGAGACACTTCATATCTGATCGTACAGAGGTCCGGGCTGATAAGCAGGGACGAGAATCTGGGCAAGATAAGAGGCGATATCGTAATACCAATATCGATAGTAGTCTTCCTCGCATTTGTGGTAGGGATACTGTTTTATAATTACAGGTCAGCTGTCAGAGAGAGTATATATCAGCCCCGCTGCATAGCTTTTCTGGGAATGGCCATCTTTGCGGCCGCATATCTTGTGATACATCTTATGACTATCTCCGATTACGGTGGCCTGGAGCACACGATAAGGACCTTTATCTCTGCTCCGGAGACCATATCCATCTTATCGCTCCCCGTCGCCGCCATAGCAACGGTAATCGTTACTGCCAGCAACGTGGTCCTGCTCATCAAGGAAGGCCGAAGCATTAAGAATCTGTTAGGCCTGATGCTCGGCCTGCTCATTTGTCTGGGAGCATTCCTGCCTTCTATCATATATATGCTCATGTTTAATATAGAAGGTTTTGACATACATAATCTGACCGGATTTCCCGCATATTTCGAAATGTTCCTGGAAAATATCCTTACTTCTTCGATCATCTATTTTGAATGCATCCTCATCGCAACCATAAGATGCGCCATAAGAGCGGCGCGGCATATTCCCGCCTTTGACAAGGACTTTATCATGATCTTGGGCTGCATGATCCGTAAGGACGGTACCCTCACCGCGCTTCTCAGGTCAAGAACTGACAAAGCTGTTGAATTTGCGAAGATGCAAAAGGATAAGACAGGCAAAGACATCTTCTTTATCCCTTCCGGGGGTAAGGGCGATGACGAGTGCATGGCAGAAGGCAGAGCTATAGCAGATTATCTTATATCACAGGGGATCCCCGAAGACAGGATCTTAGTAGAGGATAAGTCCACGAACACCCGCGAGAACATAAGATTCTCCCGCAATATAGCAGATGCCGTAAACCCTGAGGGCAAGATGGCCTTTGCCACCACGAATTACCATGTCCTAAGAGCCGGAGCTTATGCCTATTTGGAAGGGATCGATGCTGAGGGCATCGGCAGCCCTACCAAAGCTTATTTCTGGGCAAATGCCTTTATAAGGGAATTCATCGCAAATATAGTTAACGAGCGCAAAAAGCACTTTATCTTCCTGGCTCTCATCCTGCTTACGCTCTTTGCCCTTGCCATGATCTTATACATCTTTGCGTAACTTTATGGTTACCCCTTGCT
>AUXO014510680.1_pt1 | contig 15169 bp, 16 predicted proteins | sample 768731 | NCBI WGS metagenome assembly AUXO01 (sample SAMN02715735, study PRJNA202380) | gut metagenome | biome: sheep rumen | host: Ovis aries | place: New Zealand: Palmerston North
CCGAGACGGACCGGGAGATCTTATTAGGCATCTGGTTTTCTGCGGAACTAGGCGGCTGGACTCCTCAAAGCTAAGAAGGTAGTGCTCCATTCTGAGACATGTGGGACAGGGGGGCGGATCCCTGTCCCACACCACCAGCTACAGCTACGATCAGGATAACCGGGTCACGTCCATCACCAACGGCAGCGGCAGCGGGCTTCGGACGAAGCGGACAGACGGCAGCACGATCTACAGCTACGTTTACAATGATGGGCGGCTGACGCAGATGACGAAGGGGAGCGATACGCTGTACTTCGCCTATGACGCGTCGGGACCGATGAGCGTGACCTGCAACGGGAAGATCTTCTACTATGTAAAGAATCTGCAGGGGGACGTGACGGCGATCCTGGACGGCAACGGAGCAGCGGCGGTGACCTACAGCTACGATGCCTGGGGGAAAGTGCTCAGCATCGGCGGCTACATGGCCGACACCCTGGGCACACTGAATCCGCTGCGGTACCGCGGCTACGTCTACGACCAGGAGACCGGGCTGTACTACCTGCAGACACGGTACTACAATCCCACGATAGGGCGCTTCATCTCGGCGGATAAATTTGCTTCCACCGGACAGGGCGTTCTGGGCTGCAATATGTTCGCGTATTGTAATAATAATCCGGTGGTATTATCTGATGAAAAAGGGGAATTGGGAGTTATAGCTACTGGACTAATTGGAGCAGGGATCAATATTGCATCAACTTTTATTGCCGCTAAAGTTACAGGGCAGGATTATACATTGATGGATGCCGCAGTTAACGGAGTAGCTGGCTTTGCAGGTACCCTAGGACTTGCTGGTGCAATTTTGGGCGCGATTGCATGTGGCGGTTGGAGTGGCTATACTACGTATCAAAGTACTGAAAACTATACTGCAGCAGTATTGAGCGGAATAGTAACAGCAATTGGATCCTTTGCAGCGATATCTAATTTTGTAAATGTTCTTCATCAAATCGCTCCTGCAACTATCATAGTTGCGGAAGATACTCTTGCCGAGATCATAGATTCCGCAGTATTCGGAACAGGGGGTAATTTATGTGCCGCAGGTGCTTCAAGAGGAATAATTGACTACACAAATTATAGTCAAACTGCCCAAAACGATGCTGCGTCTAATACTGCTGCTCAATATCGGACAAGCCAAGAAGGGAGTACCTGTATCCGAGCAGCAAGGCCTTCTATGAATAGGCTTGGCGCTCAACGTGGTTTTGCTTTCATGTATTAGGGGAATGAAAATGGAATACATTGTTCGCACAGATTATCAGCATGCAGCAGAAAGCGCCCTTTTAGGACCGCTGGCATTTTTGACAGCCCGCTTTCTTATTCTCAATTATGATCCCGGTGAAGGGTTCCCGTTTTCAAATTGGATGATGTTTTTGTTCTCTTTCGCTTTCTTCCTTGCGGGATGCAGCAGCTGCAGAGAGTTGCGCTTGGGTCCCCAAATATGCTCAATTACCGGGCCGTTTGGGAAAACACAGGTTTTTCGAACAGAGGAATTAACCTATATTAAGCAAAAAAAGGAGGTGCTGTTCGGCCGCCCATACGTAATGATTGCATTTGGGCATAAACCTCCGAAGTGGATTCCTTTCAAGAACCTGTACTGTTCTTTCCTGTTTCCATATCACTGCTATCTGGCCTACCTTACCGGGCCGCGATCCGGAACGGAGACAGCGAATAATAGCAGATATCCCGCATTATGGCCAAATGAAAATGCCATCGAACAGTCTCAATTTGAAGAATGGTTAAAAGCGGCGTGTGCAGGGAAATTCTACCATGAAGGTTCTGATGGAGGTTCTGCATGAAAATTGAAGCGGATGCTAGAGAGTGTATGCAGTTTGCCGTAATGGTGACCGGTCTGTTGGCTTTCTATTACCTTCTGGGAGGGTTATTCCACTGGAGAAACCTGGTGATTGAATTGCTGTTTATCCTTTTTTGGATAGCGTCTTACTGCATCTCCAGAGGATTGAAAGCCCAGATTGTGACCATTGATCGGACTGAAGTAACAATCCGGGGGTTGTCCCAAAAGTCTGTCTATTTATGGGAGCGCGCTTTTCTTTACGTGTTTCGGACACAGCAATGCGAGAAATGTGCAGAACGCGGTATCTTTATCGGAGGCGAAGAATTCCGTAAGTATTCCCCTGCACTGCTTAAAATATTGCCATGGTTTTTCCCGTGGAAATGCTGCTATATCCGGCTGGACAAGCTTCCTCATCGATACCGGATAACGCCCACATTCTTTCATTTCACAATGGATGATTACAGCGATCTGATAAAATTAGTGAGTCAGTGAGTCAACAGCTGAGCTGCCGGGGACGGTTCTTGTGACTCACCTGTTGACTCAGACGCGTGCCAGGAGGATAGTGTATGGTATTGGCCCAGCAAATCCCAGAGGAGGACTATATATACTTGACGCAGTGAACTATCTTGAGAATAAAGCTTCCGGTTATCTCTTGAATATGCTCTCATAAAGGGGTCTCATTATGGAAGAAACACTGTTTGACTACTACCCGATGATTGCAGATGTGAGAAATGAGTATATAAAGCAACGGCGTCGAGGAAAAGACCGTGAAACAGCAGTCAATGCAGTTTTAAGCTCTTTTTCTGACGAACTGACGGATAGCGATGACGGGCCGCAGGTTTGGATTGGATTAGCAAGTATAACCGCAAGTAAAAAGGAGCTTACAGAAGGACTATTGGAAAGAGCTTCATTGGCATATCGACAGCTTTCAGAGAGTTGTCCCGAAATGAGGACAATACTTGCGGCGTCAATGGAAAGGATCTGCAACCTCTCTAACCTTGGCACCGAAGCGAAATATCCAAGGGTACGAAGCTATAAACCCGATTGGAAAAACGGGGATACATTTCTTTACCATTTAAGTGGTGAATATCCCAGGTCCTTTGGGTTGGATGATTGGAATATTGTCATTCGAAAAATCGGTGAGTTTTTTGATGACAACGATAACTGGCAGGAACTTGTCTATATTTCGTTATCTTTCCCTGGTAATATCCCTGGCTCTTCGGATGAGCTGGAACAATTAGGGTTTATACCATTTACAAAGAGGGATGACGGATATGTGTGCAGAGGAAAACTAACATTCAAAAGCTCTCGGCAGTTGAAAGCGTTAAATCTACAAAAAATTGGCTGCTTTCCAAATGCTCGAGCTCCGCAAAACGAGGTTATTTCTGTTGTTCCATCGCAAGGATGGCCAATGATTCCTGATTCGAATCATAAAGAGATAAATGATATCGAAGTGTACGCTTGTCTTGGATACAAAAAGTATGGGATCGTTTTTTAGTATTGGGATGGGAGTCAATAAACACGTTTGTTGGAAATCTGTATGAAGGTGGAGTGGCTGGCGGATCCCGTCATGATGATTGGCTCGATTTTATCTTCCATGAATGGCATAGGAATAGCAAAATGATAATAAAAAGGCAATATCGACTCTATCCGAAAAACGACAGCCTCTTTCAGAAGCTGCAAGAAATAGGCATTGCTTCATCAGAGGTGGCATTTTCAAACTTCTTCTATGTGACAGAGGGGAGTGATGAGTTTGAAAAAGTCCTTCCACTAATAGAAGAAGTTCAAAATGATGGACATACAGAGGTTCATTTACAATACTTTTTGGAGTACAGTGAGCAAGAACTTCAGAATGCCCCGTGGCTTCATATACGATCGAACTATGCAGGTATAACTCCAACCAATGCATCTCAGATATATGAGTATCGATGCCCAATCGAGTTGAATGATGAAGGAAAAACAAAGGTCCTATACGAACATACCATACAGGTTAAAGATGTTGAGATCAGAAGAGGACCCAAATGGCGGGCTGCTAGACAGTTCTGTTCAGATTACCATAGTGCGATGATTGCCCTATATTGCAGCAATGCGGCCAGAAACGTAATTGAAGATAACCACCTATCAGGGGCTGGATTTAGATCGGTTTTAAAGGATAAAACGCAGAAAGAGTTTCCAGATATATGGCAAATATGGCCCCATGAAAGCTGTAATTTCCTGATTGCCGGACCATATGAAGAAACCAGGATTTGCAGAGTATGCGGGGAAAAGCGTTATTGTAGTTCAGATGGGAGAGCGCAGCTATATGTTGATCAATCACGAATCCCACATGACTATGATTTTCTGCAATCGCCCCCGGTATATGGTACAAATACCGGCTTTCCGTACTATGTGATTTCACAAAGAGCATATCGTGTGCTTAAGGATGCCAATATAACAAAAGATCTAGTTTTCATTCCATTGCATAATGTATGAAATGGGCGAAGGAAGTTTGTTTTAGAAGTCAACATAGAGAGTCCCCGGGGACGGTTCTTGTGCCCCATCCAGTACAATGCGATGTGATCGAAACGGGTGACAGAACGCCGGACCGGCTGCCGGAAAACGGGAGGGTCGCACAGGATTCTCCGCGGGATCTATCATAAGACAATCCGGCGGGCCCAAACGGGTCGATGGAAACGGCCCTGTTGACTCTTGTACACGATATTGTTTTTCAATAAGGAGTGCTCGACATATGAAGAATCGAAAGATATGGATACCGATAACAATCATATGTGTACTTTTCTTGCTGTACTACCTATGGTTAGGGTATAAAGTTACCGTGTCAAAAGCGCCGGTCACAATACAGCCGACTGGAACGCACCCTGCCAATAACCGCCAGTATGGAGCAAGCGTTTGGATGGATGTTTGTGATGGAAACTTGGTATTCTTTCCGAATCCAAGTAACGATGGATCATTATTTGCGACGCCATATAGAGGAAATCTGCTCGAATACAGCGCAAACGGAGTTAATAGATTGCATTCTCTGAATAAGGGTAAGTCTTTGAATATACTCGGTTCCTTTGATGGCTTTTTGTACTACAGGGTAGATGTGACCGGCTCCTATAATTATGATCTTTACTGCCACAATCTAAATACCGGGGAGGACATACGGCTGTTTCCCAGGGAAGAGGACAAGAACCTCCAACCGCCGATCGATACAAACGTGATGAATGCAAGCGGCGTGTTTTATGCTGAAGACGGATCCGTATTCTTCCAGCTCTTTCCGGAACACAATAAGGAGATCCTGTATGTTCATGTGAAAGGCGATACTGTGCTGGGCGTGGAGACGCTGACGCAGGGATACCCCCTGGGGGACAGAGTTTACTATGTGGTAAATGGATACGCTGATTTTCCCCCTCGAATATGTTACACGGAAGGAGATGGAGTACTGAAAGAGATTCCTTTGGATAAGACAGCGCAAGACAGGGCTATCATTCCGACGGAACACGGTTTGCTGATCCACAATATCAGAGAACGTTCCACTTCCGCGTGTTTCCTGTATTTCATAGATACGAATTATGAGCTGCATAAACTCTTTTCTTGTGAGGCGATGGAGTCAACGACGGCCGTTACGGTATGGGGGGATTACGCCTTCTTCTCCATCTTACGCTATGAAGGCTATCAAAAGGACGGAATCCTTTTACGTCGTTTTGAAAACGACACCGTGGAAGGAACCTATCGTATCAATCTGGATGATTACTCCACAGAGAAAATCAGTGACAAGATGTATGATGGGCTATATAATTTTGATGACAACCATCTATATGCGTGTGATCGGAACTGCAGCATTTATCAGCTGGATTTTGATGGAAACGTTGTTGATACGCTATTCCTTGTGAAAAGTATCCCTGGTTTCTGGTAAATCTAATCCTGGAGGTTCAAAAATAATGCGTCTAAAAGGAGGAACGAATGAGGCGTAAACTCGGAAAAGCATTATTGATCGTATTGCTTTGTATTTTCATTATTTTTGTGTTGCTGGCGGGGTTGTGGGTCTATGGTTTTTTTGAATCATTAGATGAACACAGCGAACTTGAATGGACAAGAGTCGCTCAGCAACTCCAAAACCAATATATTGACAGCGGCTTCGCCGAATGGCAAAAACATCGATGTCAAGGAGGAAACATCTTTTATTGTCCCACGGACTGGTCGTTTTCAAGCGTCCAAGATCATTATGCAATTCTGGACTCCGGCGACAAAGAGGTCGGGGCTCTATACAGTATCGACCAGGGAACAGACGAAGCAAAAAGAGACTTGGTTCTATCATATTTGCATCAGCATCAATTGACGTCTGAACTGACAGATTCTTTTCACTACGCAGACGTATCACCAAAACATAGTATTTGCTTATTTAAGGAGATTCGCTCAGATGATGACGAGCTGTTGCTGTACGTTCTCACCTTCGATGTAGCAAGGCAGAACTATGTAACAAGGCAGAACTATCTGCTATTCCCGCCCGAGACGGACCGGGAGATCTTATTAGGCATCTGGTTTTCTGCGGAACTAGGCGGCTGGACTCCTCAAAGCTAAGAAGGTAGTGCTCCATTCTGAGACATGTGGGACAGGGGGGCGGATCCCTGTCCCACACCACCAGCTACAGCTACGATCAGGATAACCGGGTCACGTCCATCACCAACGGCAGCGGCAGCGGGCTTCGGACGAAGCGGACAGACGGCAGCACGATCTACCGGGCGGCTGACGCAGATGACGAAGGGGAGCGATACGCTGTACTTCGCCTATGACGCGTCGGGACCGATGAGCGTGACCTGCAACGGGAAGATCTTCTACTATGTGAAGAATCTGCAGGGAGACGTGACAGCGATCCTGGATTCCAACGGAGTGGCGGCAGTGACCTACAGCTACGATGCCTGGGGAAAGGTGCTCAGCATCGGTGGCTACATGGCCGGCACCCTGGGCACACTGAATCCGCTGCGGTACCGCGGCTACGTCTACGACCAGGAGACCGGGCTGTATTACCTGCAGACAAGGTATTATAATCCCACGCTGGGCCGCTTCATCTCGGCAGATGAATTTGCATCTACAGGCCAGGGGCAATTGGGTAACAATATGTTCGCCTATTGCGGAAATAACCCGATTGTACGAGAAGACACATTTGGAAATCTTTGGTTCACAGGTTTGGCAGCACTTGCCGGGGCAGCAATCAATGTTACAACAACCTTTATTGCTGCCAAAGCTACTGGACAGGAATACACGTGGAAAGATGCTGCTGTTGCAGGTGTTGCTGGCGCAGCGAATGCGATTCCAGTCTGGGGCCCGTTGGTAAATGGCCTAGTAACAGGTGTATACACTGGGTATATGAGTATTCAAAATGGTGCCACACTTGGTGAGGCAGCGTTGTGTGGTGTAGTCGCGGGGGTTCTGAACACGGCGAGTATTAGCAATTTAGCGAATCTCACGCCTGGATTAGCTAGTCTGGCCGCCAACGCTGCAGCTGACTTGGTTTTCGGGACCGGGTACAACAGCATGGCTGCTGGAGTATATAGAGCTGTTACGGATAATGCACAAGCGCGAAATGCAAATGCCGCAGCGGCCACGGGAACGCCGGTTCAGTCATCAATAAGCACGGGGAGGACATCTACTCTCCCCTCAACAATCTCATCCCGATTAAATAGGACACCTGCATTCCGTGGGAGGATTATCTATGATATGCCAATTTAATCCCATTGAGTTGCTTCCGCCCAAAGGGGGAAAACGTCTTTCGTTATTAACTCTTGGTTTGCTAATAATTTTGTTTTGTTCTCTTATTATAGGCGGAGTGGGGGCGCTATCTGCACTCGTAATATGTACACTTCCGTTTTGTGTTTTAATCCGTGCATACATTGCCACTGGTCGCACAATAATTTTCTCTCCAGATGGAATAATTGTTCGATTTGGCAAATTTTCAAAGACATATACATACGATATGGTCCATATAGAAATTGCCACTTTGACAAATTGTGTCGGTTTGGGATATAGGCTGCCGTATAAGGAGGGAGTAATCATTACTCCATCAACTACACCCTGGCCCAAGTGGATGATGCCCGATCAATATTGTGCACTGTTTCACCCGTGGTCTGTAATCTTTGTCTACTTTATAGAGGTTTGTGAACCCCCGAAATATCAAACCACAACTGAGCATCTATATGAAATAGACAGGGATATCTTTCTAAGTGCTTTGGTCCGTTGGAAGGTAATATAGCAGAACATATTGATAGGATCTCATCAAATACTATTTCCAATCATTAGATTTGTATCTGCACTCCTAGGGCGGAGAATAACCCTTCGCCCTACAACAGCAACAACATGCTGTTCGACGGGATCCAGCTGTATAAGGAAGAGTACGGCCAGAGCTATGCCTATGACAGCAACGGTAATGTAACCTCAGTGAAGGACCTGCAGGCGCAGACGACAACGTATGAGTACAGCATACAATGACGGGCGGCTGACGCAGATGACGACGGGGAGCGATACGCTGTACTTCGCCTATGACGCGTCGGGACCGATGAGCGTAACCTGCAACGGGAAGATCTTCTACTATGTGAAGAATCTGCAGGGGGACGTAACGGCGATCCTGGATTCCAACGGAGCAGCGGCGGCAACCTACAGCTACGATGCCTGGGGGAAGGTGCTCAGCATCGGCGGCTACATGGCCGGCACCCTGGGCACACTGAATCCGCTGCGGTACCGCGGCTACGTCTACGACCAGGAGATAGGGCTGTATTACCTGCAGACACGGTACTACAATCCTACCGTCGGAAGATTCATCTCGGCGGACGCTTTCGTTGCAACCGGACAAGGGCAGTTGGGCAACAATATGTTCGCATATTGCAATAATAATCCGGTGAGGTATGAAGATCCTAACGGGGAATTGCTTGGTGAAGCGCTTATTTTTATCGGGGGAAGTACACTTATCGGCGCCGCGATCGGTGCTTTCAGTGCGGCCTGCAAGGGAGAGGACGTCCTCTCCGGTGCGATGACCGGCGCGGCGATAGGGGCTGTTTCGTCGGCTGTCGTATTTGGAGCAGCCGTCTTTGACATACCAAACTTAGCTGCAGCTACTGCTGCAGGAATCCTGGGCGGTGCTGTAGATGCGGCAATACAATACACGTCAACTGGAACAGTTGATCTTCAAAAGGTAGCAACAACTGCCGCAACAACTTTTATATCAGCCGCAGTCCCAGTATTTGATGGAATTAATTCCAACATGGTTGATGCAGTCGGCTCACTGATTACCAGCTCCGAAGTATCAACTTTGGTCACTGTTGTAGAAGTATCTATAAACAAGTTTGCCTCTGCTAGAAATGGGAGGTGGGGTAACAATTGGAGGTTGATGGATGAATAAGAATACTGTCCAAGAGTTAAGTTATCCTATTGTCTTCTTCATGGGAATCGGCTGCATAATTGCGGCAGTCGGAGCAATGATAATCGTCTTGGCTTACTTTATTTTTTGCCTAAGGGCAAAGCTGATAGAGCTCTGGATCATACTGCTTTTTCTTGCCTTAACTCTTACATGTGAGAATATTATTTTAGTAAAAAATTCTTTTGTATATCTTGTTTTCGATCAGTCTTCTCTAGGCATTTATAAAATGATAGGCAAAAAAGAACTCTTCTTCAGAATGGACGAACAGTTATTTGCATATCAAGTTTCAGACGGTCATGGAAGGCGATATATCATTTTGTCCCATAAATCGTTAAATGATGGCGACATGCGACGCTTTTGCCGAAGGGCAAACGGTTCAGTTGTATTAGTTAAAACCAAGGATATGGACGACGTGGTTTTGCTTGGAACAAATGTTTTGTTAATTACTAAACAAGAAAAGCTCCTGAAAACAATCATTGAAAGTCACGTGCATATTCAAAACATGTGACGATTGAAATCACTTAGAAAATGGTACAAGGGGCGTTCAATGCAAAAAAGAACAGTTAAACCACTGAATAGAGTATAGCCCTGTCATTTTCCCATTAAATCCATACGATTTCCATCCTGTCGGTCTAATAATGGTTCCAAGGCCTGGGACGAAGAACGGAGCTATTATCAGTTGGATGGACCCTCTTACCAATACAGAAGTATTTCGATGGGATGAAAACACAACCATGCCGAACGGATCACACTATCACATTCTCGGACAAGGACACTTTAAACCTGGTTTTGACGTTGTTCCTGAGCCATATGCATCTATTTATTTCCCGTATAGGTAAGGATAATTAAGGAGGAGCCGTTATGCCTGTATTCAACCACGAACTTGTACAGGAATTGCAACGCTATCTCAATAATACAGCTATTCACGACTCAGAGATAGACGCTATTCTATTTGAACACACAAGAAATCGCCTTGTTCTATCCATGCATAATGAATACTACAAGAAAACGATTGCTATCGTTTGTGAAAAAATCAAAATTGTTCTCTTTTCAAGCGCGAATTGGTATAAGGGGGGATATGCCACAATTTCAGGAATCACTATCGAAGCGGATTACAACGCACTCAAGAAATACACTGAGGTGCCCAAGAATTATAAAGACAACACAATTTACCTTGTTATTCAGCTTGCCAACGGCAAAGAGCTTTATATCATTACAGAAACTGTTTTTGTCGAAGAACAGCAGGATGCTCTTGAGGATAGATTGATTTAATACTTCCACCTCGGATAGAGCATTCAAAGCAAGGTAAGCGGGCTGAGCAGCGGGACGGCGCTGACAGCCAGCTATACCTACAGCAATGACAATCTGACGAGTCTGCAGACAGGGACCACCACCTACACCCTGGCCTACGGGAACTTTGTCCTTCTGAGCAGCATCAAGATCGGGACCCGGACGCTGGCGAGCTACAGCTATACCAGTGACCGTACGAACCGGCTGAGCCAGCTGAGCTACGGCAATGGCGATGGGGTGAGCTACACCTATGACCAGCAGGGCCGGGTGACGAAGGAGACGTACGAGGACGGGGATACCGTCACTTACCGCTATGACAACGACGGGGCCCTGGCCACGGTGGTAGACAGTGCCACAGGCCGCAGCACCACCTACACCTACGACTTCACGGATTGGTTAATGAAGGTGTCCGAGAGTGGCAACGGTTTTAGCCACAAGTCAACGGGGACGTTTCTTGTGCCCCATCCAGTACAATGCGATGTGATCGAAACGGGTGATAGCCCGATCAAGTACCGATACGACAACGACGAAATATTCAAAAATCATCAAAATGAACCGCAGCGGTTAAGAGAGGAGAGAGATCATGAAAAAGAACAGGAAACTTCTGGTTGCCCTTCTTCATGGGAATTGATTCCTGTACCGATCCCACGAAGCCCCCTAAAACAGCAACAAAAGCAGTTCCAGCAACTTTTTCCTTAGGACAATTCTATAGTTTTGGATATGACTGGTACTATGCCTCATATCAGCTTTACTGAGATTGGGCGTAGAGAAAAGGAACGAACATGATATTTGATTATGCATATTATCTTAGAGTGGTTTTCTATGTTCCTTTGGGAATATCCCTCTTCTTGTGTCTCCTCCTCTTTCTCCAAGGCTGGGATTTCTTGAAGTCTGCTTTCCCCTTATTAGTGAAAAATGGACGTCTGGACTGGAAGACCGGTCTTCGTTACCTTGTGGGGCTCTGTGTGATCCTGTTTTTCGCTATTATGGAAGGAAGAGCCATTTTCGGGGAGGGAATTCGTCTGCTGAAGGACAACCCGGAAAACGCACAGGAAATGATCGGAACGCTGGAAGGGATCACCCGCTTGGATTCATCGTCGATCCACAAATACACAATCGGGGATCAAACGTCCCATGGTGTATTGCTGCAAGTGGATGGCCAGACCTTCACGGCTATGGATAGTGGGAAGTATCGCCCGGGTGACCGTATCAGGCTTCTGTATCTGCCTGAGAGTCATTATGTATTGGAGCTGTGCGGCGAAGCGGAAACGATCCTGGAAGAAGGTACAGCGCTCGTTTCCTATGAGGAGCAGGAGAATATGGATGCACACAAGGTATTCCAAGTGGATGCAACCGAGGACGCCATATTTATTTGTTATAGATCCTGTGATTTTGTCTGTGCCTTTGACTGGACAGGAAGATATTTGTTTACCATTGCGTTACCTCAGAGCAATGGGGGACAGGTATACATCCGCTGCCTGGACGGGCAACTGTATATAGCAGAAGGAACAGGAAAATTTGTTTACCTGTTTCAATACGACAAGCTACAGCAGGTGCTTTCGCGGGATACTTCCTCTTTGGGAAACGGATTCTTCTCTCACGGCAGGACTCCGTCTAATGCAACCCAAAAGGGACAGTTGGTCGCTCTTGTCGGTCACACGATTCAGGATCGGGAAGGCAATGTAATCATGACGGTTAAAAGCATAGCATCATCTTTGGGCACGGGACTCTGGATGATTGTCCCGGTCATATTCCTTGGGAATATGGTATTCATGTTTTTTTCTGAGCAAGCCAAAAAGAAACCGGGGAGCAGCGGCATTCTTGATCAGGGGACAAGATAGGCGGAGCCTTGGTGTCAACATAATTGAAAGCTCCCTCGCCCTTCTGTCCTGCGAGGTTGGGACCGCAGGTCTGCACAGTGTGCTGAATCGGGATTATGGCAAGCTGGCAGCATGAACGGTACATCCCCCCGGCGGAGCGATGAATCCAAGAACCACAAAAGAAGAGCGCCGGATCCGTCCTCACAGACGTCTCCGGCGCTCTTTCCCATGTCCGGGCCCCGGCTCTCATCGGCGGAAGCCCGGGCGGGCGGCAACTTGAAAAATGCCGCATTTTGTCGAATTTTGCCCTATAATTCCGGGAATTTGACATTATTTACAATCTCCGAATGAGGGAAGGATAAAAAATTATCACTTTCCTTGTTGCGCTTTACGCCGGGTATTCTGTATAATTAAAAACAATGGAAAAGTATAGGTTCGGTGTTTTACAGCGGTGACCCGAAGGGGTTGCGGAGAGCGGGCAGGCGGCGAGGAGCATAAAACCGTGAAGAATATCAAGCATGATCTGGGGCTGAGAATCGTAAAGGGGGGCAATGTGCTGCTGCTTACGGTTCCCTTCTTCCTCTCCTGGCATTTATACTATGCAGAGCGTCTCACAGATCCCTATTACTATTGGGGGAACTGGGTGATCATCGCTCTGTTTCTCTGCCTTTATACGGCCTTCGGACGGATCTATGACGCCTTCCTGGTCTCTCTGAATCCCATCTCGGAGATGGTTTACAGTCAGGTGCTGGCGGCGGGGATCTCGGATTTTCTGATGTATCTCATCACGCTGCTGCTGATGAAGCGCGTACCGAATCCCCTGCCCCTCCTTGCCGCCCTGGGCGGGCAGCTCCTGTTGTCCGCGCTGTGGTGCGTTCTGGCGCACCGGTGGTATTTTGTCGCCTTCCCGCCCAAGCGGTCCGCCATCATCTACGATGTGCGCCGGGGGATGGAGCAGCTCATCAATGAATACGGCATGCAGAAGAAGTTTGACGTGGCGGTGACCGCCACCGCCCGGGAGTGCCTGGAGAATCTGGAGATGCTTCAGGGCGTGGACACGGTGTTCTTCAGCGGCGTACATAGCCATGACCGCAATATCATCCTGAAATACTGCATTGAGAATAACATCACTGTCTACGTGATCCCCCGGGTGGGCGACGTGATCATGTCCGGGGCAAGGCAGATGCACATGTTCCATCTGCCCATGCTGCGGGTGGGGCGCTATAACCCCAGCCCCTTCTACCTCATGGAAAAGCGCGCCTTTGATCTGGCAGTTTCCCTTCTTGCGCTGATTCTGCTGTCCCCCGTGTTCCTGGTGACGGCCATTGCCATCAAGGCCACGGATGGCGGCCCGGTCTTCTATACCCAGGAGCGGCTGACCAAGGATGGCAAAAAGTTCATGATCCACAAGTTCCGTAGTATGCGTGTGGACGCCGAGAAGGACGGCATTGCCCGGCTGTCCACCGGGGAGAAGGATGACCGCATCACCCCCGTGGGGCGGGTGATCCGCAAGATCCGGGTGGACGAGCTGCCCCAGCTCCTGGATATCCTGGCGGGCAATCTCTCGGTGGTGGGCCCCCGCCCGGAGCGGGAGGCCATCGCCCTGAAGTATGAAAAGGAGATGCCGGAGTTCCGGCTGCGCCTGCAGGCGAAGGCCGGCCTTACCGGCTATGCCCAGGTCTACGGGAAGTATAATACGACCCCCTATGATAAGCTGCAGATGGACCTGATGTATATCACCCACCCCAGCTTCATCGAGGATCTTCGGATCTGCTTTGCCACGGTAAAGATCCTCTTCATGCCTGAGAGCACGGAGGGCGTGGCGGAAGGGCAGATCACGGCGATGGGCGAGGAGCCCGTCCCGGAGAAGGAGACGGTTTCCGAAACCGCGTGACACCATCCGTCCCCGTCGAAACGAAGCGACCCGCGCCGGTCATAAGGAGAATCCTGCGCCGGGCCAAGGCGCTGGGGGACTATCTCGTGGTGGTGCTGTCCAGCGATGAGTTCAACTGGAACGAAAAGCACAAGAAGTGCTACTTCAGCTATGAGCAGCGCAAGGCGCTTTTGGAGGCGATCCGCTACGTGGACCTGGTGATCCCGGAGGAGAACTGGGAGCAGAAGCGCAGCGACGTCCATGAGTATCACATCGACACCTTTGTCATGGGCGACGACTGGGAGGGCAAGTTCGACTTCCTGAAGGAGGAGGGCGTGGAGGTGGTCTATCTCCCCCGCACGCCGGAGATCAGCACCACCCAGATCAAGCATGACCTGAACGAGCAGAAATAAGGAAGAAGACGGGCGGGACGCCGCAAAGCGGGGCAGTGACGCGTATAAGGCGGCAAGGAGGAATTCACAGTGCCAACGGAGCAGGAGATCGGTCTTATCAGTGTGGTGATGGCCGCCTATAACGCGGAAAAAACGCTGGAGGAGGCCGTCCGCTCCGTGCTGGCGCAGACCTATCCCCATTGGGAGCTTCTCATTGTGGAGGATGGCTCCACCGACGGCACCCTGCAGCTTGCGGAGCGTTTGGCGGGGGAGGATGACCGGATCCGCCTCCTGCCCAATGGAGAGAACCGGGGGACCTCGCTGACCCGGCACCGGGGCTTTCAGGAGGCCCGGGGCGAATGGATCGCCATTTTGGACAGCGATGACCGCTGGGCCCCGGATAAGCTGGAAAAGCAGACTGCCCGCCAGCGGGAGACCGGGGGAGAGCTTTTGTTCACCGGCTCCGCCTTCCTGAATGAAGAGGGGGCGCTGATGGATTGGCGGCTGCGTGTGCCGCAGACCATCGGCTACCGGCAGCTTTTGAAGCAGAATCTCATCTCCAATTCCTCGGTGCTG
>AUXO014077155.1_pt1 | contig 15165 bp, 8 predicted proteins | sample 768731 | NCBI WGS metagenome assembly AUXO01 (sample SAMN02715735, study PRJNA202380) | gut metagenome | biome: sheep rumen | host: Ovis aries | place: New Zealand: Palmerston North
ATGTTCTTAGTTGACTCTTGAATTGCTTCATCGCATTCCTTGATGCCGTTGGTCATGTTGACCCATTCTTCACTGCCAACCTTAAGACCATTAGCCAACGCATCATTAAGAGCAGTAGTAAGTTGTTTCTTTTCCTTTTTAAGAGTGGAAATATTTTTCTTCTCATACTTAATCATTTCAGTATAGTATTTTGAACTATTGAAATGACCGTCTTCTTCGGCAATGTCTATGAAATTCTGAAGAGTAGTAATCGAATGCTCAATACTACCAAGAAGACCTTCGTATTCAGTCTTCACCATGTCATAATTTTGATTGAATAATTCGTTCTGAGTATATTGAGACTCTTTTACAAGAGCGAGACAATCAAGATATTTATCCCACCAACCTTGATATTCTTCTACTTTCTTTTTGAGGTCTTCGGTTTTAACAGAGGAGATGTCAATTTTACCTTGCTGAACAAGCTTTCTCAAGTTGGCAGGAAGACCGACCTTATTAGCCTGTTTCTTATAACGCTCGGCTCCTTGCTGTGCATAGACTTCTTGTTGTCTTACAGCATCTATCTCTTTATACAAATTATTTCTACGAGATGAGAATGTTCTCCAAGTATCATCAGCCGCATCTGCAAGAGTCTGAATTCTGCGGTCGATTCTGTCAAGAAGAATTTCAATCCAGTCAACGGTTTTATCAACATCATCCTTAACCTTCTTCGCCGCATCCTTTACAGCATTAGCCGCATTAACAGCAGATGCTTGAACCGTACTTGCAGTATTAATACCTTGCTTGTTATATTGCTGTTGAGTAAAATAAGCTCCCCAACTTCCCACATTAGCATATGCAGTTCCTTCAGCAAATGCCATGTGAGCATAGCCCTTTGTGACATAACCATTCTTGAGAAGTTCTTCAGACTGCTTATGATTAAAGATAATGTCACCCTTCTTTATTCCTGTAAATCCGGGCTGACCATCATTGGCTGTAAACCATCTGCCATCACGAACAATTATCTCTGGGCCAAGCTCATTAACAAGAGCAGTCTCAGTACGAGGTGCGCCCCATTTACCATGAGCATAAGTTGTGCCTCCTGCATGAGCAGTACCGTTAGCTTGAGTGCTTCTGTTGGCAGTTCCATTAACATCATTTCTATGATGTGTGGTTACAGTAATGTCTTTATCTCTTAAATCATTGATAGCACTAGCCAGAGCCATTACGGTTCCAGTTCCATGAACCTCTGCCGTGACCTCTACTTTTTTCCCTGTAAGATCGTCAATCGACCTGTCAAGAGCAATGACAGTCCCAGTGCCTTTGACCTTAGCTTCAACATTTACCTTTTTATCATTAACATTGTTTATAGAATCAGAAAGAGAATCAACACCTTCTTGTCCGGTAGTTTTGGTATTAACAGTATTTGTTGTAGTTATACCTTTTGTTGCAAACTTTTCTTGAATGAGCGTGTTAGGATCGTTCATACCATCGGTATTAACATGTGCTTCTACATCAACAGAAGTATCAGCAGCTTTGAGTTCTTTTTCAACTCCTTCTTTGACACCGGTGACATCCTCGATTTTTAAATCACCACTTAACAACTGCTCAATAATAGCTTCTGCATTGCCAACATTTTCAGGATTAATACCTAAATCAAGTTGAAGACCCTCGTCAAGTCCCGCAAGGTATTCTGCAATATCTTGAACTGTTTGATCTTCTTCTGCGTTAACCTGTACGTTTATATGAGTGTCGTTATATTCTTTAATCTGTGCAAGACGCTTTTTAAGAGTATCCAACTGTTCTTGCGCTTGAATAACATCGTCAATTGTAATAACGTCAGGATTTGCATCTGTACCATTAATTATGTCAAGCTTTTTAATTACTTCAGCAAGAATGCTGTCAAGAATTTTTGCGCTCTCATCAGAAATATTAGGATTTGCACGAAGAGTATTTAGTTCGTCAATTTTACCTTGTAATTCATCGACGGTATTTAATTCATCAAGATTAAAGTTGGTTGCTACAGAGATATCTAATTCAGAACTATCTTTAGTTACTTTTTGCTCTTTGTTAAGATTCTCTAATTTATCTTGAAGCTCGTCTACGTTTTTACCTGCTGTTTTTAATTTTTCGACTTCATCATCAGATAGAAGAGTAACGTCAGCACCAAACAAACGCATCTTGTCAAAGATTGCATCTACAATATCTTGACTAACTCCAAGAGACTTAGCAATTTCTTCGGTAGTAAATAAACCGAATTCATAACCTTCTGTGGAACTGCCAGTCGCATATCCAAGTTCAACTAATGCATCAGAAAATGCGAATGCGCCCTGCATATCTTCTGTGAAGAAATCACGAACTTTTTTAGTAGTACCCGGAACAATCTTATCAATAGCTTGATACGCTTCAATTACTTGCTCAAGTGGTGCAGTTGAAAGATCTTCTGAACTGAACATCTGCGCAATCGATCTAAATTCATCGCCAACCATTCCATTCTTAAGAAGTTCATCACCACGAGTAAGCGCATTGTCACGTATATTGTCGTAGATATCTCCCTCTTTAGGTCCTGCCTGTACATCTAACCATTTCTGGTACGCTGATGTTGCACCGTCATAAGCAGCTGCAAGAAAGTTGACATTGTCTATGTTTTCTTGAAGGTCGCTAATTCTTTTTTGTAGATTTCCTGTATCTTCACCTTTGGCTTGAGCCGCAATCAACTGCGTTTGCAAATCGGTAAGTTGAGCTGTTAAATCGGCTTGTTTCTCAAGAAACTTCTTCTTCTGTAAATTCTCCTGTTCTTGACGAAGTTTACGCCATGCTTTCTGATTAACCTTAACACCATTAGATGTGCGCTTTAATAAACCGTTTATGTTAAACGATTCAAGTTCGCCAAATGCTTTTCTGACATCTTCTATAGTGCCAGTCCAAGACTCTTCGCCATTTTCTCCAACTTCATAGCTAATTGACATGCCTCCGCTCTGCAATCCACTGACAAGAGCGGCATTCATCTTGTCGACTTGAGCAACAGCATTGGAGGCTTCTTTGAAGAAGGTATTTAATTCCTCCTGAGCTTCGCTATAATCTATATCAGCAACAACATCAGAAAGAATCTTCATCAGCTCAGAGACATCTTTTATACTCGCCGCTCTAGAAAGGAATTTTTCTACGCCATCTCTATTTAATTTAGAAAGTTCACTTGTTAACTGTTTTGTGTCACCAGTTATCCCATTCATAAATTTAGACAACTTAGATTGCGTCTCACGTATTTTGTCAACGCCTAACACTTTTTCAATTGCATTAATTTCATCAGATGAAAAATCGTCAGATATTTCCTCTTTAAACTCATCAAACTTTTTAATTGATTCATCTATAGGAGTATCAAAAGCACCATCTTTAAACATTTCCCCGAAACGTTCCTGCAAATCAGGGCTGATACTACGAAGCTTTTCAACAAGTTTATTAGAATAATCTTTTATGTCATTTGAATTTTCCCAACCCGTTACAACTTCGTCTGACAGATTGTTTGCAATCATAGATGCAACATTCTGCATATCAGAATCTAACGAATCATAATCTGGTGCAAGATGTATAGATACTTCTGCCGCCCAACGAAGATCGGAAATGTTTTGTTCTACATCTAACTGATGTTTAGTACGATCTTCAGCGAGTCTACTTAATAAATTATTCCAATCACTTTCTGACCAATTATTGATATCATTAAGATTGACTACATTATTATTTATATATCCGGTTAATGCTCCTAATTCATCAAGTTTATCAATATAATTGCGGATACCAGTAGGATTCAATTCACTAAATTGTTTCCCACTGAATTCATCAAGTATTCGACTTTCGTAATCGATTATTTCTTGTGTAGAAAGAAGTCCGCCTTCTTGGCTTCCATCCCAGAACTTAAGCGTATCCCATATTTTATCAATATTATCAGTTTTTTGACTTTTCTTATATCTATCAATAATATCCTGCGCACCATTATTGCCGTCTGTTCCGACAAACGCCGACTCATATGCGGCCTTAGTTTGCTCCTTGAGGCTATCAGTAAGTGCATCAACATTACCTTTAAGGTTTACAATAGCATTTCCTTGTGCATCGTAACCGGATATAAGGGTAGGATACATTCCTGCGATTTCATTGCAGATGGATTGATACTCTTTGAACGATTCTTCTGAAAGAGAAATATTGTTTCCAAAGGAATCTACACCTTCGGAAAGGGCGGAATAGCGATCCTTAATTTCATCAATAGTAGAAGCATTATTACTAATCTGCTTCTGTGAATTCTGGAAAGTATCTTTAATATTAGAAACACGATCATTTAATTCGTCAAAAGAATCATGAGCATTATCAGCCCATTTTGCCAACTGTGACAATAACCAAACGGCCGTACCAATTAAAGCACTGACTGAAAGAGAAGCAAATACATCGTCTAATGCATCACTGAATTTTTCAAATTTGGTTGCTCCCTTTGCCGCACCTTCTCCAACATCATCTAAAACAGCAGGAAGTGTACCAAGTTTTTCTGCAAGTTCATCTTCGGTTACAGACGATATATCAATCTTTTCTAAATCAATCAAATTTCTAATGGCGTTTGCCATATTTTCATCGCCAAGTTCAGAGAAATCTAAAGTCGTACCATGAAGTATTGAAACAGCATTTTTAAGCATTGATGAATTAAAAACATTTTTACTTAAGCCATTCCCAACTAGTTTTTTAGACGATTTGATCGAGCCACCACCATTTATATATGTTCCAAACAAACCGCCCGCACCAACAATCGGTGCAAAACCCATGAGACCTCCGGGTATCTCGTTAATTATTTTGAGTATCTCAGTAAGAACGTTAAGCAATGAAGTCGCTCCATCAATCAACGTTTTAATCCAATCGCTATCAATTGCAACATTCAACGCTTCGTGTGCCGAATTTGTAAACTGTTGCATCTTACCTTCGATACTGTCAAGGTATTTCTCATTCTCCTTCATTGCAGAACCGTCTGCTTGTTGAGAACTCTTATAAGCATTCTCTAATATTTCACCGTTCTGAAGAATTGATGCAGCAATATTTGCACGAGTCTTTCCTGCGATTGTTTCCAGAAGAAGATTAAGGTTATTTGTCCCCATCTTCTTGTCTGTTTCTGCAATCTCTTTATAGATTTCTGACAGACCAAGCATGATATCATAGGTAGACTTATAATTGCCATTATCATCAAAGATATCGAAGCCTTTAAACTCGTTGGATGCAACTTTAGTTGCCTCCATAATAATATCACGAAGTTTAGACTGAGAAGTAACTACATCATCAGTTTCTTCACCCATATCTCTAAGTTGTTCAACAGCAGATTTTGTTCCGGTCAAACGAAGAGCGATGGTTCGCATTCCTGCTCCAACCTTAGATGGATCCTGTGTAATCACATTACCCGCAGTGACAAGAGCAACGGCTTCATCCATATCATTTCCTGCTGTTACAAGAGCGGCGGCAGAATTTTGAAGTGCAGTGGCAACACCGTCTGTAGATATAGCATAATTATTCAAACTGTTACTTTTATGACCATTTATTATAATGGCGGACAGTCATTTCTGGCTGTCTCTGCAATTTCATAATTAGATTATAGTTGCAGTTCGGACTGGATCTTCATCCTATTAAATAGGAGAGTAGCGAAGGTTACAATGTTACCACTATAACCATTACAGTCTCTACGGTAATATTACATTTTCCAATAAAAAAAAGACACACAGATGTGTGCCAATGTAATATCTTACCTCGGTCTTAACCATCTCTGGTCTTTAACCGATATAGCTACTTTTTAGCTTTATACAGCCATCACATGTTACCATGTGAATCGGCAATTTATTACCGATTTCATTCATCTTATCAACGATGTTTTCTTTTTCAATATCGCTATATGCCGCAGACATTGCAATAAGAGAATCAGTTGCCGCAGAAATATCACTAAACTCTGAAACATTCATTAAAAGATTTGCAGCTTCAGCAGATTTAGAAGCTTCATCAAGTGATTCACCAAGCCGCATAAAGTCGGCAGTACTGTTCTGAATCTGAAGGGCGGTAGCACCAAGAGCGTTTCCTGTATCAAACGTAGTTTGTTGATACGCCTTAAGTGTATTTGTTGAGTAATCGCTAACTTTGCGCATTTCGGTAAGCGCAGTATCATACTCCTTAATTACATCTACGCCTTCACGAATATAACGAATTATATCATAGAAGCTAAAATACATGCTAATGAAGTTTGTATTCATTTGCATAATTCGATTGCCCAAGCGTTCAAACACAGTAGAACCTATATCTCCTGCATCTGTAGCCGCAGATCGAATTTCATTAAACTTCTGAGCTATCGAATCAAATTCGCCACGATTGGCAACGTTTCTAAGAGCATCCCTCAACTGTTGTAATTCTGCAATATATTCGCTGTTACCTTTTAATCTAGATTGAAACGAGGCTATGTTTGCATCAAGCTTTGTGATAGAATTTTGATTTGCAATTTTAAAGTTTAAACTATCCTTAGCCTTGCGAATCCATTCAATCTGCGATTCAAGATTTTTAAGAGGGGTATCATCAATATTTAAATCTATCTTTTTTGAATTAATATCATTTATTAACTTTTCATATTCGCTTCTAACTTTTGCTACTTGATTTAAAAACGGTTGCGTATAATTCTGAGTCTGTAAAGAATCAAGAAATTTTAACTGCCTTTGTGCAGTATTTAAACCAGAAATATTTGCATCTGTTTTACCTTGAGTTTGCTTACCTATACGTATATTATTATTATTTCCAATATAAATCTGGAGATTCTTCAACGTATCAACAAGCTCTTTTATTTCACTTGTTTTGCTTACTATATGATCTATTGATTTAACAATAGAATCATCATCTATTTTTATTTCACTTGCAAGCTCAGAAAACGCTATGAAAGATTCGAGAATTTCAGTTAATTCCGTAGCAATTTTATCTGACTTTATATTTTCAAATAACGATATATCCGGGTTTGCTTCTTTTGTAAGTTCAGAAAACGCTATGAAAGATTCAAGAATTTCAGTTAATGAAGTATATATTTGTTCCGAATCCGCTTGATTCGAAAATGACATCTTGAGTGATGTGTCTGAACTATTAAACGAATTAATAGCTTCTACAACTTCACTAATTGCCTTGGCAAGTCTTTGTAAAAATTCAATTTTGCTATTATCTTCAGAAATATTCACATCAATGCCGTTTGCAAGAGAAGTTCTAAACGATCTTATTTCAGTTATTAATTCTTTTAACTGTGATAACTTTGAATCATCTATATTAATAGAATCCAGATTTAATCCAATGCCTTCTCCAGAAGCTATAAACCTGTCACCTTTTAATTCGTCATATAACGCATTTTTGGTAAAATAATTATCGACAATAGACTTTGCCCTATCTCTATAATCAGTACCACGATAAGTATAATAATCTGCCGCACGACCAAGGGCAAATTCATCATCATTGAAAATTGTTTTATCGTCTGCGTTTTCCCATCGCTTAAGAAAATCGGATATTTTATTAATATCAAATCCTTCATAAAAATCTGGATTAAATTTCACTCCCGATATTTGCATAATCAAATCCAACATAGTGGATAATGATTCATTTATCTTATCAAGAGACGAAGTATCTATATTGGCAGTAATTGGTTTTAATATGGATTCACCAAAGTCAAAACGCTGACCTTTTAACTCGTCCGGAAGATAATCTAAACTATCGTTTTTTTTAAGAAAATCAATTAATTTTTTAGCTTCGCCAATCGAATCCTCATCAGCAAATCCAAAATAAGAAAATGACTCACCATTAATTTCCTTACTTCCATCTAATATTTTTTCAATAATTCGCTCAGATTTAGAAAGATCAAAATAGTCTTCTGTTGAGCGTATCTTCTCTATTAAATCACCAACACCTTGCAAATCAAAACCTTCGTATATATCTTCGTTAAATCTAATTCCATGCAATTGCATTATTATAGATAAAAGATCATTAAGAGATTTATTAACCGAATCAGAATTGCTACCCAAAGATTCTAATGCACTGTTAATACTCCATATACTATTTGCAAATGTTTCACCAGTTTTTGGATCTATGAAATTTTCATTGCCACTAAATATTTCATCTAAAAATCCATAGAAGTATATTAATTCATCCTTTAATTCTTCTATTGATTTTTTATATGATTTAACAAACTCATCACCCAAAAAACCAGAAGAATTTTGAGATATACCATTTAAAACATTTTCAGGAAGCCCAATAGGATTTTTAGAAATAAATTCATCTTTGTTCCATGTTTCAATATAATCATCTAAATTAATTTTGAGTGGATCAAAAATTTCCTTTTGCCTTATTTTGTTAAGTCCATACGTAAAAAGATCCCTATCTAGGTCTAAATCTTGTACACCAAATAATTTTGATATGTAATCATCGGAAATTTTAAGGTTAAGCATAGAACCATCAATATTGATTCCCATATACGCTCTCATAATATTGCGCATACTACGTGAAAAATCTCCGGTTATACTATAATCATATACAAGATCTTTTTTGAACATATCTAACATATGAGAATTAAAATTTTCAATCGGCATTCCAAAAGCACTTTGTATTTCAGTAACCAAATTTTGAACACTTTTTTCAAATCCATTCCCGTATTCATCAATTAAAGGAATTAAAAAATCAGCCCATTTTTGATCGGTATATTTATCAAGTGCATTTTCCTCTGAACGATATATTTCATCAAAAACAGGATTTCCTAATTCAAAAGTATATCCCTTTTTTCCATAATCATCATAAAACTTTTTGGCGTTAAATACTTCAATATTCTTCCCCGCAACAGTTATCTGTAAAGGAATTTTATAATTATGATATTGCGAATAGAAAGAAGATAAATCACCTGAGCCGAGATCATCATTTGCCATACTCATAGCAACGAAGTTGTCTTTCCCATGGGAATGTAATGCTGCTATAGGAGAGACTCCCATTTCTTTCATTCTTCTCAAAGCTGGATATTTTGCCCCTGTTGAATCGTGATCTCCATATGAATAAGCACCATATATTATGCCATCCGCTCCAACAACAGCACTTCGCTCTCTTAAATGAGAATCTCCATAACGTTCTCTCAAATCTTCATCAGATTTCTGCCACTCATATAACATCCTACTAAGAACATTATTGAATCCATCAGAAACCTGTTGGACGGTTTTATTGGTAGCCCCGGATACATCAACGCTATCGATGGTAAGCTTTAACCCTTTTGCTAAATCAGTTAAGTCGTTTTGCAGTTGAGATGCAACGCTTTCTGCAAAATGAACATTCTCAATTTCTAATGGAGTAGTTTTTAACGAATCATATAAATCATTGAGAGTCTCATGCATTTTATCAATTGACTCTTGCTTAAATCCTAATTCAACTTCTTGCTTTTCGCCAACCTTATCAAATATGGGCTGAACATTTTCTTTAATTATTGTATCTAAACTTTCTAAAGATTTTCTTAAATTATCTGCGACATCGCCAATACTTCCAAGAGACGATTCTTCTATCTTAAAATCTGTCAGCGACTTAAGGGCCTCTGATGTTTTATTCATTGTTTCATATGTTTTATCCAATGCCCCCGTTAAGTCTTCCACCATTTTCTTAACAGAGTTTATATATTCCTCGGCATCTTTAGCAGATCCTGCAACTCTTGATAATTCATCATCAACGTCTGTACCACCCGAAGAACCTTGATTGTTCAAATCACTGAAAGAATAATTTCTACCGTTTTTCTTTTGAATTTCAAGTAATCTATTTTTTATTGCTTCATCTATTTGTTCATCTTCACCAAAATAACTTCTTAATATATCGTCTATATCAGATGCATTATTAGTTGCTTTAGAAGATAATAATTTTTCTCTGATCATTTCAAAGAATTTTTTTGCTATATCTTCGTTCTGACCAAAGTCAATATCAAATGGATGATCTTTGTCTAATGTAAAAACAAGACTGCCCAGTGCAACACTGTCATTCATCGACGTCATCGAGGCGTCGATTCCTCTGAATGGGGTTAAATCCTTAAGAAATTTAGTTCCGATAGCATCGGACTTAGACATGTCTGCCGTAGACGAAAAACTTTCAACATATTGCTTGGCAACGGTTAGCCATTCTAAAAACTGTTCCTTAGCAATATTTAAATCATTAAATATTGAAGAGTATTTATTATAAATATCCTCTCCAGATGTTATTCCTTTTAATTGTTTTGCATATCCTTCTTTTGGAAACTTATCTTTTACAGTAAACGCATGTAATGCTTCAAATAGCATTGTTATATTTTCATAATAATCATCATTTGGAATGCGTAATAAATTTTTATACCTTGACAAATCTGTGGCATAAATATTTCTTTCAAATCCTACTCCTTTGTGTTTATTAAGCCAATCTATAACATCTAACATATTTGAAGCAAAGAACGTACCAGTTCCGGGTGAAGACCCCCTACCACGTTCGACATTAAATTTCAAAGAATCTCCCGGTAAATAATCTTTGGAGTTAATTTTATCCTTACTTAAATCACCAGCATGGAATCCAATATTCAGCATCTTGCCGGACATTTCTTCCAGCTTTGCCATTAATGCATCAATATCTTCATTTACATCATAAACATATTCTTTAAATCCATCAAAAATAGTAATTTTATTTTTGGAATTTAATTTTTCGTTTAATTTATCTACACTGTCTGAAGCTTTGTTTGTAACATCCGACAAACCATCACCAGAGCCATTAAATGGTTTTGCTCCAAGCGATAATAACTTTTCTCGTTCCTCTTTTAATTCTTTTAATAAATCTAAATCTTTTTTGATTGTTCCCTTATTAAATAATAAACCGTCAGGTATCTCATAATCAGCAAGACTAGCATTATCAAATATTATATCTTCTAAATCTTGTTCGACTTCTTTTTTTATTTTAATGCCGCGATCTTTAAACTCGTTTAATGCCCTATATGCTATGTCTAAATTTCTTTTTAAGGCATCTACATCGCCTTCATCTTCTGCTTTAAGAATGGCATCTTGAATGTTATCTATATATTCTTGCACAGATTCCGGATTTTTAATTGCATCTTCGAAATCAAAATAACCTTTTAATTTCTCGTTTTGTTTTTCTAATAATGCATCAACAACTGAATAACGTAACTGGACATCAATATTTTTATCTTCCAACATTTTACTAAGCTGTTTTCTTGCATCATCAGATTCAAAATTGGCAGCTAATTCTACTGAATACGTTGTATCAGTAAGTTTCTTTAAATTTGTGCCAACGTTATTAGCAGTACGAAAATAATCCGCCGCATCGGCGGTCAATTTAACAATTCTCTCTATCATTTCATGTCATCCCTATTCCTTTTCTAAATAAAAAAAGAACGAGACAACTCGTTCTTAATTAAACAACAAAACATCTAGTAACAATAATATACGCAGCATTTTTTTATCCGAGAAAATAACTACTAAAAACAGAATCAATATATCCTTCAGAAGTTTTCTTTCTAAAATCCCTCTGAAAATTATTGTATGGTACTTCATGATAATTAGAAGATTTTGGAATGCTATTTCTTTTTACATACCATTCTTGAAATGCATTTGAAATGTAATTACCATACTCAGCTTTTAATTCATCTATTTCATTATTATGTTTTTGTATCATACCCCTAGTAAATCCATGAATACCTTTGTTAAAAGAATTATTAAATACCCAATATTTACTTACGGCATGTCCCGGTCTGCTATATGGATCACCGGGAATAAATTCTGCTCCAATATGTATTCCGGCAATATATGAAACAGCCGTTCCACTCGTCCCAAAATGTTCAAACAATGGTACTCTATTATTATAAGCATCTGAACCATAATATAACTGATGTAATCGCTTATACCGTTTAGGGGTGTAACTTCCATAAAAATCAAATATAGAATTCTCATAAGCAATCTCTATTTCTTTTCCAACCTGTTTAGCGGTTTCCCTAATTGCATGCTGAAAAACAGGAATAATATCGTCAAGTTCCTGAATACCAGTTGTTATATGTTTGGACATATTATTTCCTCCACTATATCATTAATAGTCATTCTGTTCCTTGATGTAATCTTTATACATTTTTAAACCGTCATCAACAACCATGCCTAAAGATTCTATTTTCGTATTTATAAAATCTATAATGTTTCTTTCTTTTTCAACAACGTCATCAACAACCATTTCAAGAACAGATTTAAACATTTCAAAATCTTTACCAATTAAAGAAAATATATATCCATCAGAACCACTTTCTGACAACCTATCAAATACAGTAAGTGCATTATCGTCAGCTATCTCTATATCAGTGTATTTCAAAATACAACTAACAACAAACAACATATATCTTGTAGGTGTATCAACAACGAAATGCTTAACGCCCTTCTCATCTAACCTATACATTGAAACATCAACGATTCTCTTGCATTCAGTAATCTTTTCTGCATATGGAACATATGTGTTTATGATATGCTTCTTAACGTATTTCTCTTTATCGTTTGCCTTCTCAAAACCATCTACAAATTCATTAACCTTCATTATCCTTTTCCTCCGTATTTCTCAACCATCGCAGTCCCAACACAAATAGAATCTGCGACATCATCAGTTACTGGTATAATTCCATAACGGCTCTTGACGTATTCCATACTAGCCGCCTTAAGTTCATCACGTTTCTTTTTCCCTTGTTCAATACCAAGATCATGTCTCCATGTACTTGGCTTCACCTCTTCATAATAACAATTGTGAGTGATAGCCCAACCTCGCACAATGCCAAGTATTTCAGCAAGCTTGCGAACCAGTTCTACGTTTCGTCCTTCGCCTTTTGGTTCTTCTATATAAATCATTTCTGGAACCCAGTCAGCAAGAACTGAAAGTATGCCAAGTCCCATTTGATCCATTCGCTCATTTAAATCACGAATTGCAGAACGGTCGACCAAACAATAATCTTTTAATTCACCATTAACAAATAAGGACATTCCAGTCTTCTTTGTCGACGAATCAATACCAACCATTATCGCCATAATCAACCTCTCAACCTATATGTAATTTCAATAGGAACAGCAGTTATTGCAAACGGCTCATCTGTAATAGCAATATACTCAGAAATAACCATATCAGCAGCATTGTGTCCGTCTGCTTTTAATGCAGATTTAAGATCCGAACAAAGACCATATGAATATGTGAAGTCTGGATTTACAATTCGTGTAAGAAATCTCGGCTTCGGTTCAAGTGTTCGCATAACATATTTTTTATCCATATATTCCATCATTGTTTTTTTCTCCTTATTTCAATTCATGTTTGCACCACAGATCATAAAGTGCAGTAGTCTCGCTTCTGTTAAAAATATAAACAAGCATTGGCTCACCAGTTTTAAAATCACGGCTACCATAGATGTCAAGCAACTCAGCACCATGATTAATATATGCGGCGGCTTGTTTAACATTAATAATACGAACAACGTCAACGGGCGAATAACTTTTGCCAGTAGTCTGGCTGAAAACTTTTTCTTTCATCCTTTTTCTCCTTTAATAAAAAAGGGGGATACAACCATAAACGGCTGTATCCCCCTGATATTTAAATAACTTCACTATCAGGTTTCTTTTTTCTGCGATACCTTTTTTTAGGCGCATCATCAACCATGATTTCATCATACTGTTTTTTAAAATCTTCTCTAAATAATTCATTGCGAGAAGTATCCAGACTTTCAAGTCTTGCTTTTGCTTCTGCCTTGGTAATTTCACCACGACTATAAGCACAAAAGACGCCAAAGATATCATGACAATTGTCAGAACAAAAAGACATCATCCATCTTGGAAGATGACTATATTTGTTACAGCTTGGACAATATTCATAATGCTGTTTGTCCATAATACATATTCTTTCGTACTTCATTATAATCTCCTCTATATTTAAATAACGACAGCATGGATCTGCACCATGCATGACTATCTGAACCATCAGATATCACCACTCCACAACAGAGAAGTGCGGCTACCTATTTCGCCATGTCGTATAATTATGGGAGGGTACATTAGTACCCTCCCCGAAAATCAGAATCGGATTAATCCTCTTCCTCATCATCTGCGGCAACATAGATCTCATACAAGATCTTATGAGTACCACAATAGGAAATCTGAAGATTTCCAGTGTAGTCAATCGTTCCCTCGGTGCTGACAGTGAAGGACAGATCAGCAGCGGGCTGGAAGTTCGGAGCAACAATGTATGCTGCCCTGACGACATCAGTTTCGCACGGATCTACGATCAGAACCTTAAGCGTCAGCTTAACAGTCTTCGGAAAAGCGTCAGAACGGTTTGCAATGTATGCACCGTCAGTTACGCTTCTTTCATACTTAACAATGTAAGCGGTAACACCCTCTGCTGTCGGAGGAGTGAATGTAGTTCCATCAATTGCGAAAGCAGTAGCAGAAGCGGCAGAACCAACCTCAAACTTTGCTCCCATAGAACCATTGACAGCAACCTCATTAACAGCGATATCAGAACCATCTCCAGAATATCCTGTCAGAGTAGCAGTCTTTCCTGCCTCAACAGTAATAATTCTCGGCATCTTGATTGCATTCTCAGCGGTTGCAATCTCAGCATCAGTACCACCCATAGCCGCAATAATCGGCAGATTCAGAGTGGAGTTAGTAGCGGTAAGAGTCGGATTTGTTATCGTGTGGCTTTTTATCCACACTTCTGAATCATTACAATTCAGCCCAGCATATCTATTTATCATAAACCTCTGCGGTTTATTCCACTCGATAGCGATGCCTCGTGGGAAGATTATATTCTACAACATCTCAGATGTAGTTTCACTTCCTATGCGTTGTGCGTGTTATATATATTACTATATAACTTCCGCTCTGATTATCCTTGCAAAGGACTTTCCAGATTTTTTCATCGCTCATGATCCATGATTTACATAGTGGATTCATCATGGACGGCATATGCTTATATTATGCATTTATATCATATAAGCAAACTACCAGTCTTTCCTCTATAGAATGTCTTAATTACAGCACCAGTTCCATCAACAACGTCAGTGGAATCAGCAGTAATATCAATAGTAGCCTCCTGAAGGTTTGTCAGTCTGTACAGAAGCTCACCTGCGGAGTTCTCGGC
>AUXO017397963.1_pt1 | contig 15162 bp, 18 predicted proteins | sample 768731 | NCBI WGS metagenome assembly AUXO01 (sample SAMN02715735, study PRJNA202380) | gut metagenome | biome: sheep rumen | host: Ovis aries | place: New Zealand: Palmerston North
ATCCGGCTTTCTGAATTGCAGCATCCCTTTTCTCCTGTGTTCAGTATAACAAATATCCTGAATAAAAAGAAAACTCCTTTTTCAACGGTTTACTTTTAAATGGTGGCCCCTCAAAGGATTAGATTGAGCATACTTATGGAATCGTCATTAATAAATACTGATCGTTCTTGAATGCTATTCAGATACAAAGCGGATACAACTGCACAGATGATGTCATTTCCTGCATCTGCTTATCCTGGTATATAATTTTTTTCACCCTGCTAATACGATTTGATTGTATTACGCAGAAATCAAATACAGTCAGCTCTCTCATTCTTTTACCACCTCATAGGTCTTCCGGATCCTTTTCATACTTAGTGACTACAATCTCTTTTGTAGAGTTATCACAGAATACAGCTTTATTTTCAAGTCGTTTCTCTTCGCCTCTGTTTGTTCGGACAATAGTCCATTCGGAGCCGAGAATGTTAATCTTCTGCTGATTCATGGTTTATGAACCTCTTATCCACAAGCCCTGATTCTTCGTACAAATTCTTCCTGAGCCATACCAATCTCCAAAATAAAAAGCGCTTATTCAGCGCTAATGTAGCCTTTCTTTCTTCCGTAATGATCCATCAGGACTAACAATTCTTCTTGTGTTAAAAAAGAATAGGGACTCGGTCTATCATCCGCGCCGAATTCGATAGATTCTTCCCGGGGTGACGGATTAACCAGCGGATCGAAACCAAGTTTTTCGCATATCTTCTCATAAGTTAACTTAGCCATGTTAATTCAACACCTGCTTTCCATAGCTTTGAAAATATTATCCACTTCTCGGAGATGACTGTCAACATTATCCATCGCTCGATAGGAATCTAAAGACTTCATCTGTATCTCTATCCAATTAAGGTCTATCTCTTTCTTCGTTAGTCTGTATCTGAATAATTCCCCGTTATGGCACACGACAACACTGTAAGCAAAAATATTTGAAAGTGTGAAATCAGAAAGATAGTTATTTCCATTATTCTGTATCTCCGAATTCACGATCAGCATCATAACTGTACAAGGTATCCGATCAGCAAGAGCGTAACAATGGTAATAATATCTAGTAGACTCGAGAATAGGTCCACTCAAGTGAAAACTGATTGCTATACTCGCCTGCTGTGGGATACTTAGGATAAGGTGATAAATGCGCTAACAAAACAAAATCGTTGCACGATTGTTGCACAGATAAAAAAAGAGCCTTTCAAGAAAGGCTTCATTTCAAATGGTGGACCCCTAGGGATTCGAACCCTAGACCCACTGATTAAGAGTCAGTTGCTCTGCCAACTGAGCTAGGGGTCCGTTCTTAATGCTCGAATATAATATCACGATTTTTTGGCATTTGCAAGCACATTTGAAAAACAGACAGCCTAAGCTGTCTGTTCCTTGTATGTAATATATCGCCGCAGCAATTTATAGAGGCTGGCAACACTTGGAATTCCCAGTAACATACCCGGAATGCCGGCTAATGAGCCCAATACAATGACTGAGATCATAACGTAAATGCCGGGCAGACCAACCGAATTACCGACAACCTTCGGATAGATCAGATTGCTCTCAATTTGCTGTAGGACAACAAGATAAACTAAGAAGATAACGGCCTGGACCGGACTGACGGTCAATACCATCAAAAAGCCAACGACACCACCAATATAAGCCCCCACCATCGGAATGATGTTGATAAAACCGACCATGATACCGATCATCACAGCATATGGCATACGTAATAAAAGCATTCCGACAGAACACAAAGTTGCCAGAATACAGGCCTCGATAAACTGTCCTCCTATAAAGGAATGGAAGGTCTGGTTGACCGTATCCAGACAGGAATCCAAGATTTCTTTATGCTTCGGTTTCATATAAAGCTTTGTCAGACGATGATACAACCGGAAAAACCGTTCTTTATCCAAAAGGAAATAGATTGCAAGAATCAGGATCAATACCCAGTTGATGACATTTCCGACAATGCCAAGAACAGCACCCAACACATTCGATACACCTTTGCTGCCTCCCAAAAGCCAGGAATAGATGGTTGCCGGTTCAATATTCGGCACTTCCATATTTTGAAAAAAGCCGGCAATTTGTGGATTGTTTTTGAATATGTCTTCTAAAAAAGTATTCATAGAAGCGATGGCTTCCGGAACCGATCGAGTAAAGACTTCGATGGCATTTTGCAAAGAAGGCAGGATCAGCTGAACCAACAAAACCAGAAACAGAACGATCAGCAATAAGGCCAGCAGCAAACTGATGACCCGTTTTCCCTTTTTCAAAGATTTTAAAGCTCTTTCTATGTGTGACATCAATATATTGATGATGTAGGCCAGACCGATGGCCATCATAACGGTATAGGAAGCATTCCAGACAGAGACAACGCCCTGAAAGATCGTTCCCAGGTTTAACAAACCGATAATAATCAAAGTCACCACAATAATATACTTCCATACAGGATCTTTTATTTTACTCATATTTGCAATATATCATTTAAAAAAAACAACTTCAATATGAAGTTATTTCTTTCGACTCCATTTGCAGTCCATTGTCAAGGCTTTGAACAGGGTCACAAAGAAGCCAGACAAGATCAGACCGCCAATAATATCTGTCAGCCAGTGCACACCGGAAAACAAACGTCCCAGTACGATCAATACCATCAATACCCGGCAGGTTTTCAACAAAGTATTCTTAAAAGAGCTCCTTTTTAACCGCCATTGAAATTCCTTATAGGCTGTACTCAACACGCAAACTGCCAGCATGGTATGACTGGATGGATAAGAAGCCTCCAGCCCTTCATCCAGGATGACCGGCCGATAGTTGATGACCACTTTATTAAAGAGTATATAACAAAGCAATACACCAATGTAGATGCCACCTAAGACAAGAATATCTTTATCGACTGCCAGTAAGCTCTTTCTCTGGATCAGCTGCAACAGACCAACGACTCCGAACAGGACAACTGGCAGCAAGGCAATGATCCCTAAAAATTCCGTAATAGTATACAACACCGGATGATAGCCGATCAACCGACTGAACAATCCGTTAACACCCGAGAATCCCACCCAGGAACCTTGCGGACCGATGGTTTTCACATCAATGGTACGGACCAAAATGGTATAGATCACAAAGCCTACTAAAAAAAACACCGGTACCCTATATTTTTTTAATAACTCCATACTTCCATCTCCTTAATTCTGATATTTTTATTTTACCTTACTTTGAAGAAAAAGGTATAAATCTTTTCATAAAAAAAACCTTTCTGTGTACAGAAAGGCTATGCATCCAGACCTTTTAAAATATCCAGGGAAGAGCTGGTTCCAATACGGCTTGCTCCAGCTTCGATCATGGCTTTGCAGGTCGGCCAGTCACGGATCCCGCCGCTGGCTTTGACAAGTACTGTCCCCTCCACGGTTTCTGCCATTAAACGAACATCTTCAACCGTTGCTCCTCCGGTACCAAATCCGGTGGACGTCTTAATAAAATCCGGTCTGACTTCCTTAGCTATCAAAGCACATTTTCGAATTTCCTGTTTCGTCAGATAACACGTTTCAAAAATGACCTTGATCGTTTTAGCAGAGGCATGGGCTACCTGGGTCAAGGTTGCCATCTCCTTTTGGATATAGTCCCAGTCATGCATTTTGACACGTCCTACATCCAATACATAGTCCACTTCGTCAGCGCCTTTGGCAATTGCGTCCATGACCTCGTATTTTTTAGCTTCCAGGCCACCCTGTCCCAATGGAAAGGCGACAACGGAGCATACCTTTACTTCTGTACCCTTCAATTGTTTTTTACAATAGGGTGTCCAGGCACTGCTGACTGCCACAGAGGCACAACGGATCTCACTGGCTTCTCTGCATAAGTTTTCTAGAATTTCTTCGGTGGCCATCGCTTTTAAATACGTATGGTCAAAATATTTTGCACATTGTTCTTTATTCATTTTTCTTCTCCTAACTGACTCATAATATACTCATAGACCTCAAGCGGCTTGGTAAACTGAGATATAATTTCGATGTTCTTCTTTTTTGAGAACAATTCCAGGATATCATTGAGTATCCGGATATGCTTGGTTTGATCCTCTGCACATAAAGAGATAATGATCTTCGCCTGCCTTCCATTCAGGAAAGAAATCGGCTGATTGCAAGCCGCTAAGGATACATCCAGATGTTTTACCCCGTTCTCACTGGCGGTGTGCGCCAGCACCAATCCTTCGGTTAAAAACATATACAGCCCATTGCTTCTTTGATCATATAAGATCGCATCGATATAATCCTGTGTAATCGAATCTGCCATAAGTAAAGGTTGACAAGTTTTAATGATGGCTTCATCCCAGGACAACCGCTCAGATACTGTTACGATATGATCCGGGCGAAGATAATAACGCAGTCCCATGCCGTAATTTTTTACCGGGGCTTTGTGGATCCGTGTACTGGCAAAATAATCCTGCAGCTCTGTATGGAAATCATCGATCCGCTCTGCAGGGATATAGCGCTGCGCAATCTTCGTGATTTCATCGATCTGCATACGGTCGTGTGGCTGTGTCTGCATACATTTGCGTAATATAGTGATCCGGTCCTGATCGGTCAAGATCGGATGAACCAGAATAAGATTCTTTTCCTCTTCCAAGAATACCGTAGATATAACAACATCGTATGTATGATCCTTTTGATACTGTCCCAAAGGAATATTGATAATTTCAGTCGCCTGAGGAACCAAGGTCGCCACTTCGGTCTTCAACATCTTTCCGGCACCAATCCCGTTCGGACAGATGATCAAAATCCGATACGGACGCTTTTCAATGTTATTCGGGGTAATAAAAGCACCAAAATGTAAGGTGAGATACCCAATTTCGGCATCCGATATCATAATACCGATGTCATTCTGAATGCATCGATAGGCATTTTTTGTCAGTTCAAATAATTCACTGTACTCATTTTTGATGTTCTCCAATAGGGGATTTCCCAACTGGATACCATACCGATATCGGTACATCGATGTCATAAAATGAGCGGTAATCGCATCGATCAGTTCATCAACATCGTCATAATATATACTGGAAAGCTGCTCAAATTCACGGACCAGCTTGGTCGCCAGCAAACGATGCTGCTTATCCTCTTTCATAACATGCACCGGTACTGCCTGCAGACGTGAGCCTAACAGATGCAGGCTGATGTAGATTTTCTCATCCGGTTCCATGGCCGGAAACGTAGTATCGACTAACGCATATTCCTGGGTTTCCACAATTTCCTGCTCATCCATGTCCGGAAAAGACAAAGTTTCTTTTCTCTGTCCGATCGTGGAGATAAAAGTAGCTAAGGTAGGCAGTGTACCACTGACATATTCAGCATGCAGAGCATGTTCCATTGTCTTTAATTCCTTCAGGATCGCATGGATCTCCTCTTTTTCCCGGTTGGTAAAGATGGAATGAGTATAGTAGGTCCATAATGCAGGAAAATATAAAAAGAAAACAGCTCGTTTACGAATGACATCCCCGGTAATTGTATACCCGGATTTAATGGAATACTTCAGGTTCAGATCATACCCCTGCAGGATCATCATGACATTCTTCAGATCATTGATAATGGTATTCCTACTGACGTCACAGATTTCCATGAAATCTTCAATATACAGCTCATGACGCCCAATAATGATGGAACAGATTTCAATATGATACCGCTCCTCCGGGGTAAACACCTGATACGGATCGATCCGTTCTGCCGAGATGTACTCCCGGACAACCTTACGGATAGATTCCTTCTGGTCTTCATTCAGACGAACCCCTTTTCCCCGCTTCTGCTCTAAAACAGGAATCTTTCGGCTGATCAGCCACTCATCGATCTTATTGATGTCATAATAGGCACTTCGCTTGGAAACACCCATCTGCAGAGCAATATCCTGTACTTTGATGTACCCATTGGCATACACGATTGAACGTAATATTTCCTGACAGCGCTTATCCAAAGTATACATGTTTATTCCTCCATCAATCGTTTGATCTTCTTATGGTAAGGGGTTCCCTTTAAGCTTTGTTTGGCACGATTCAAATATACTTTAGCATCTTTTTTATTTCCCTGATATATGTACTGTAAACCAATCAAGTATTGAAGATATCCTTTTTGTTGCGGTGAAGCCGGTTCTTCCAGCTTTTCTTTCAACCAGTCGATATCCTCACTTTTCGATTCCATCAAAACACGATACAGCATCGCATCGTATTGAATTTCCGCCGGATCTGCACAAAGTTTCAACTGTTCCAGCATGGTCTGTGCATATTCCTTTTCCTCTTTATTTAAAAAATAATGATACGCAGCATTGGCAACCGCATACCGTTCTTTTTTGGCCAGACGCCCTGTCAACAGCTGTTGACACAAGCTGTAGACCTGTAGAGTATCATCCATCAACATCCGGATTTCCAGCTGTTGTGTTTTCTGTGCATACGAACCGAACAAGATCCTGTATATGCTGCTCTGTACCGTATGCTCCGCCTGGTCATACTGCTTAGCCTGCATTTGACGATTTATTTTATTCGTCATAAAAGAACGAAGTATATATGGAAAAGCTGCCGCCCCGAGGGCTACCAGTAATAAAAATAATAACGCAACAGACATAAGCTATCTCCTCTCTTGTTCATCCTACCTATATAAATTATATGATTTCAAATACAAATCTCTTCACAAATCTACGCAATTATTTGTACCGTGAGGTATATCGTTCCAATCTTTCCATTATTTTTACCGATAAAGACAGATTCTTTCCTTAATTATTATATATATTCCCTATTTGCACAAAAACACATCTTGTTGCACAAAGATGGGAAAATCTTTGGCCTTGTATCCACCTCGTTTTTTTCCGATAATGCAAGTGTAAACAGGAGGACACAAAGATGATCGAACAGTTGTTGAAAGTTGAAAATTGTATCTTGAAAGACAGTGTAAAAGATTGGAAAGAAGCAATCCACGTTTCTCTGGAGCCGTTGGTTGCACAGGGATTCTGCACAGATGCTTATGAACAAGCCGTTCTGGAAAACACAGAAAAATTTGGCGCCTATTATGTGTTGACCGATGATATGGCTTTGATCCACGCATCCAGTGAAGCAGGAGTAAAAGAGACGCAGATGGCAGTCACTGTTTTAAAAGAAGGAATTCGCTTTACGGAAGATGGACCAACTGTTCGGATTCTGATTGCTTTATGTGCCAAGGACAGTACCTCTCACATGGAAGGTATTATGGCTGTTTCCGCCATCTTTGGTGACGACGGCAATGTTCAGCCTATCCTGGATGCAGAAAATGGTCAGGAAATATTTGATATTTTCGCCCAGGCTGCCCAGGAGTAGAAAAGGAGAGAAAAAGATATGTTAAATTTTATCATTAACATTTTATCAACCCCGGCTATGCTGGTTGGTATTCTTGCCTGCATTGGTTTATGTCTGCAGAAGAAACCAGTCGAAGAAATCGTAAAGGGTACGGTAAAATGTATCGTAGGATTCTTAGTATTGAGTGCAGGAGCTTCTTTCTTGCAATCCGGTTCCTTATTAGCATTCGGTGATGTATTCAACTATGCATTCAATATGCAGGGAGTTGTACCGAATAACGAAGCTATCGTATCCATGGCCCTGAATTCATTCGGTCAGGATACAGCGTATATCATGGCTTTGGGAATGATCCTGAATATCATCCTGGCTCGTTTCTCCCGTCTGAAATACATCTTCTTAACAGGTCATCACACATTATACATGTCTTGTATGATTGCTGTTATTTTGAGTATCGGCGGATTAAAAGGGTTCCCTCTGTGGATTGCCGGTGCATGTTTGTTAGCCTTCATCTCTGCAGCAAGCCCGGCTTACTGTGGCAAGACAATGGAAAAAGTTGTTGAAACAGATGAATTAGGTTTAGGTCACTTTGGTGGATTTGGATACTGGTTCTCTGCACAGTGTGCAAAACTGTTCAAAAACAGTGCAGATCAGTCAACAGAAGACATCAACTTCCCGCAGCGTTTAACCTTCCTGCGTGATACAACGGTATCTATCGGTATTACCATGGTAGTCTTCTTCTTAATTGTAACCGGTGTTGCGGTTGCCAAAGGTATCTTACAGGCAGACCCGGAAGAAATCGTTGCGACTTATACAAATTTAGGTGGATTATTGAACATCGGAGCAGAAACACCGACTCATTGGGCTGTATGGGCTATCACATGTGGTTTATCTTTCTCTGGTGGTGTATATATTATCTTAAGTGGTGTACGTCTGATCGTCAGTGAAATCGTTCCTGCATTCCGTGGTATTGCCGAAACATTAGTACCTGGAGCTATTCCGGCAATCGACTGTCCGGTTGTGTTCCCTTATGCACCGAACGCTGTACTGATCGGATTCCTGGTATCCTTCGTTGGTGGTATCGTCGGATTAGTCATCTTGTCTGTATGGAATAAATCCGTTGGACCAGTTGCTCTGATCCTTCCAGGTGTTGTTCCTCACTTCTTCTGTGGTGCAACAGCCGGTGTATTCGGAAATGCCGAAGGTGGTTTGAAGGGCTGTGTATTCGGATCCTTCATGCACGGTTTATTGATTACATTCTTGCCAGCCATCTGTATGCCTGTCATGGGTGCATTGAGCTTCTCTAACTGTACATTCTCTGATGCCGATTTCTCCTGGTTAGGAATCGTATTCGGAAACATTGCTCAGCATGTACAAGGATCAGCTCTGATGATCATCTGTGTCCTGGTATTCCTGGCACCTATCGTTTACAACTTTGTAGCACCTAAGAAGGCTGTCAAAGAGGCCGAATAAATTGCCCTATTAACAATCAAAAGAAAGGAAGGTAGGTACTATGGCTCAAATTAAATCTGTTATGTGTTGCTGTGGATCTGGACTGGGTAGTTCTATGATGGTTCAGATGAACATTGAAAAAGTGTTGAAGAACATGAAGATTACTGGTGTAAGTGCTGGTCATACTTCATTGTCTGAAATTTCCCCGGCTACGGCAGATCTGTTCGTTGTCGGAAAAGACATCGCTCCACAGTTGAAAAGCTATCCACGTGTTGTTGTTCTGAAAAAGATCATGTCTATGAAGGAACTGCAGGAAAAACTGGAAATTGCTTTCGCCAAAACAGAAGACTCTTTCTGGATCGAATAATACATGAAGCGGACAATTTGTCCGCTTTTTTTCATTGTTGAATATTCATTGTTGAATATTAATAATTGAAAACCATGGTTTTCCTCTGTATATTAATCATAGTAAATGGGAGGTTTTCTTATGAATACGATCTGGATGATCCATTGTGCCTGTGGTGCCGGGCTGGCCACATCATTGATCATGCAGCTAAACGCTGAAAAAGCACTTCTTAAACTCAATCGAAACGACATCAAGGTAACCCACAGTGCAGCTGAATCCATCCGGGAAGAAGGCGCAGATATCTTCGTAGTAGGAAGAGATCTGGCTTATCGTTTTAAACACTTTCCCCGCGTCATTGTCATCAACCAAATTATGTCTTTTGATGAAATCTATGAGAAATTGAAAATTGCCCTGTCCCAAACATCGGATACGTTCTGGATCGAGGATAACCTATGACTCCGATACGAAGGATCGTTTGTTGTTGCTCCAATGGACTGGGAAGTTCCATGATGGTTCAAATGAGCATAGAGACTCTTCTGAAAGAGCATAATCTGACACATATCACCGTGATGCACTGTTCTCTTTCCACATTATTTCCTAACCCTTTTGACCTGGTCATTGTCGGGCAGGATCTGGAAGGACAAGTCAAAGAATACGACCGTTCTATTGTACTGCATAATTTGATAGACCGGCAGGAATTAAAGGAAAAGCTATCGAAGTATCTTCAGTTATAAGCCGGAGCAATCCGGTTTTTTAAATTTGTATTCTTTGACATGTTCTTCAATGCTTGCACAATCAATTGAAATATTATGGCCTCGTATTCTCAATGCTTTTTTTGGATAATAAGGTTGGAAAGAAAGAAGGTTCATCAATGGAGCAAACACAAAAAATGGAACTACAAGTATTAGCTGCGCGGATCCGCTATGATGTACTGGATATGTTGAAACACCGAGGCTACGGCCACTTAGGCGGGTCACTGTCTCTGGTTGAAACCATGGCTGTTCTGTATGGAAAACAAATGCATATTGATCCGAAGCATCCGGATATGGAAGATCGAGATATGCTTGTATTATCTAAAGGACATGCCGGACCGGTATGGTACAGTGCTTTAGCGGAAGCAGGTTATTTTGATAAAGAATGGTTATATACATTAAACGATGGCGGAACCAATCTGCCAAGTCATCCGGATCGTACAAAAACACCGGGTGTGGATATGACAACCGGTTCTCTAGGACAAGGTACAAGCAGTGCAGCCGGCATTGCTTTAGGACAGAAACTTCGCAAGGAAGACCGATATACCTATCTGATTGTCGGGGATGGAGAACTGAATGAAGGACAGTGTTGGGAGGCTTTTCAATTTATCGCAGCCCATCGTATCAACAACTGCATCGTACTGATCGATGAAAATAAACGGCAGCTGGATGGCTATACAAAAGACATCCTGGATCCTTTCAGCATCCCGGATAAAATGAAAGCTTTCGGTTTTCACACACAGGTTGTGAAAGGGGATGACATCCAGGCAATTGATGAGGCCATCGAATGCGCCAAATCCATCAAGGATCAGGCAGTATGTATCGTATTGGACACCATCAAAGGACAGGGTGTGCCTTACTTCGAACAAATGGTTTCCAATCACTCTGTGAAATTCAACAATGAAAAAACGATCCAGGCTGCTAATCAAGCTATGGAACAATTACAGGCATTCATTGCCGGAAAGGAGCAGTAAATGTTTACCGTCAGAGAAAATAGAAACGATCTGGGTAAAGACCTATGTGTCGTGGTCGCTGATTCCATCATTGATTCTATGAAAGAAAACGACAAGGTCATAGCTCTGGAGGCAGATCTCGGTGGCGCCAGCAAATCCACCCGGATCAAAGAAGCCTTTCCGGAACGATACGTACAATGTGGCATTGCCGAAGCCAACATGATGGGTATCGCAGCCGGATTATCTGTTAAAGGTTTTATTCCTTTTGTTCATACATTTGCTCCGTTTACGACCCGAAGAGCACTGGATCAGCTCTATTTATCCGGTGCCTACGCCAAGAATACGATCAATATCTACGGCTCGGATCCCGGATTTACCGTAGCCGCTAATGGAGGGACGCATACCTCCTTTGAAGATATGGCCATTTTAAGAGCCATTCCCGAAGTTACCATTGTGGATGCTGCCGATGATACCCAGCTGGAATGGATCGTAAAAACGTTTGCCACGATGGAAGGCATTCATTATTTCCGTGCCAACCGAAAACCGGTTCGCAACGTATACGAGAAAGGTTCCACCTTTACCTTTGGCAAAGGAAATATCCTGAAAAAAGGCGATGATGTATTGATCATTACATGTGGTCAACTTGTCAGTGATGCGCTCGATTGTCAGGAAACTTTAGCCAAAGAAGGAATTCATTGCGAGCTCATCGATATGTTTACGATCAAACCGCTGGATACGGCATTGATTCTATCCGAAATCGAAGGAAAGAAAGCCTTGGTAACCTTCGAAAACCATTCTGTCATCGGTGGCTTAGGCAGTGCCGTGGCCGAAGTCCTGAGTGATCATAACGTGCATATTCCAATGAAACGAATTGGAGTTCAAGATCGTTTTGGCCAGGTAGGTACTGCAGACTATCTGCAGAAGGCATTCGGCTTAACAGCCCAGGATTTGGCACAAGCCATTCGCTCTCTCCTTTAAAAACCCCAAAACCAGACTATGAAAGCGAGCAAAACAGAAAGGAATTGACATGAATCAAATACGGAAAATTATCTGCTGTTGTGGAAACGGACTCGGAAGTTCCATGATCGTGCAGATGAATGTAGAAAAACTCCTCAAACAAATGGGACTTCATAATATAGCGGTTCGGCACACTTCCATCTCCGAAGTCAACGCCTCGCAAGCCGACCTGTTTGTGGTAGGACTGGATATTGAGCCACAAATGAAAACATATCCTCGTGTCATCATATTAAAAGATCTGGTTAATTTGGAAGAATTAAAGGAAAAACTGCTTCTGGCTTTCTCTTATAAAGACAATACATTCCACATTAAATAAAAACTCTCTTCCGTAAAAGATACTTCCCCGTGAAGTATCTTTTACTTTAACAAAAAAAAGAGAGCTCGCTAGGAGCTCCGGAAAACATTCTACATATGATCAAGCCATGCAGTACATTTTTCTATTGTATTGTATGGCTTTATTTGACAGTATCCCTGTCATTTAGTGTAGGAAACCCAACGGACACGAATTCCATCCTCTTCCTGCACATCCAATACCGTTTCGGTATATTTCTCTTTGTCAAATGCTGGAAAATAGACATCGGCCTCGGCTGCCGCATCGATTTCCGTCAATAACAATTCATCGGCATAGGGAAGCAGCTGCGCATAAATTTGTGCACCGCCGATTCCGTAGACCGTTTCATCCTTATCCTGATACGCCTTTAAAAAATCCTCGATGGAGTGAAACAGTTCCACATCCTCATAATCCGGATTCCCCCGGGAAATGATGACATGATGGCGGTTGGGCAGTTTATGCGGAAGTGAATCAAAGGTCTTTCTTCCCATCACGACCGTATGGCCCGTCGTTGTCTGGCGGAAAAAACGCATATCCTTTTTAAAATGCCAGATCAGATCGTTGTCTTTACCCAATTCCCGGTTTTTTCCAATGGCTGCAATCAATACCAGTTTCATAGACACCTACTGCGCTAACGGGAAGCGTATTTTTCCCATGTGCTGATAGTTTTCCAATTTGATATCCTTAAGATCCGTACTGTTATCAAACGCATAAAAATCTTTAATGTCCGGATTGAGCCAAAGCTTTGGAGCTGGCAGATCTCCTTGAGTATGATAGCGTTCCAGCTGTTCTTTGATCCCATCGATCTGATTAACATAAATATGAGCATCCTTGATGGACCACGATAAGGTTCCCGGCTGCAGTCCGGTTACCTGAGCCAGCATCCGTAATAAGACAGCGTATTGGGTCACATTAAACGGAAGTCCCAATGGTACATCGCAGCTGCGCTGGTGCACCCACGCATTCAGCTTCCCTTCAGTAATATCCCATTCACTGCTCCATACACAGCTAGGCAAAACGGCTGTATCGAGATAATCATCCTGCCATAAGGACATCACCCGGCGGCGATCCTCCGGATGGTTCTGCAAGGAATCGATCAAGCGGTCAATCAGTTGAAAACGTCGGACGATATATCCATAGGCTGTACCGATGGTATGCGCATAGGCTGGATCAAAGTGCTTGAGAACCGCTCCGGTCTTTTCATCGCACCAGTCTCCGTTTTCATTGATTTCCCACAGATCCCAAATATGGACATTCCTTTCCTGCAGCCAGCGAATGTCATTGGATTGTGCCTGATAGATCCACAACATTTCCAGTACCGCCTGGCGGATAAACAACTGTTTTGTCGTCAGGATCGGAAATTCCTTCCCTACATCCAGATCAAAGGTGGCACTTGGGATCTTAACCGTATCCACTCCTGTCCGGTTATGTACCTGTACCCCGTGGGTCAATATATTTTCACATAATTCACAATAGATCTTATCCCATGTTGACATACTTATACCTCGTTAAAAAAATAATCTTCCAGAAAGTGTCCGACAGCACTTTCATCATTGGTCAATGCGGTCACATGATCGGCAGCCTGTTTGGTGATAGCCTTGCCGTTTTTCATGCAGACACCCACACCGGCCATTCCCAGCATTTCCCGGTCGTTTTCTGCGTCTCCAAAGGCCATAATATGATCGAGTGTCGTACCATAGTGCTTAGCCAGCCTGGCAAGTCCGAATCCCTTATTGGTTCGCGGATCCAGATATTCAAAATAATTTGGTCCGGTCGGATAACCGATCAGATTTTCATGATGGAATTCTTTAGCCCGCTGTTCTACGACAGGCATCATCTTTTCATCCTTGCACCAGATGACCACCTTATTAATATCCCTGTCGATCAGAAACGACTCTAGGTCGGTTTCCACTTCAAAGGCCCCATAAGAATCAGCTTCTTCCCTGGTTTCTCTGGTGATTTTATTCAAAAATTTCACAGGTCCGATCAAAACATAAAACTCAACTTCCAGATCCTCAAAAAAATGAATCACATCAATGGCATCATTTCCCGATACCAGATGATAATCCTCTTTTTCCTTGCTCCGCATATCATATAATGTGCCACCGTTCATTCCAACGATAAAGCTGACGCTGTCTAATATGCCCCAGTCTCTTAACATCGGACGTACAGTATCGATCGGACGGCCGGAACAAATACCGAAAAGGATCCCTTTTTCCTTTAACCGGGAGATCATCTGCCGGTTAAAAGGCGGGACTTCTTTTTCGGAATTCAGAAAGGTCCCATCCAGATCCGTGGCAACCAATGTAATCTCTTTACGTTCCATTCTATTTCATATCCTTTAAAAAGGCTTTATATCCACAATATGCCTCATAGACATCCGCCTTGCTGGCAAGCTCGAATGGCGCATGCATATTGTGCAAAGGTACACCACAATCAATGACATTCATACCGTAATTAGCAAGAATATAGGCAATGGTACCTCCGCCACCGGCATCAACTTTTCCCAGCTCTCCTGTCTGCCAGATTACGTCATTGGCATCCATCACAGCGCGCAGTCTGGCCACATATTCCGCATTGGCATCGTTGCATCCGCTCTTTCCGCGGGCTCCGGTGTACTTATTGAATGCCAGCCCGTAACCAAAACGAGGCATATTGTTGTTGGGTGCCGATACATCAGCGTAATTCGGATCATGCGCTGCACAGACATCGCTAGACAACATGCTGGAATGTAAGAAAGAACGTTTACAGGCCAGCTCACTGTATTCTCCCATCGCGTTGATGACCTCAGCTACAAAGTTTTCAAAGAACCGCGACTGCATACCGGTCGCCCCCTGAGATCCAACCTCTTCTTTATCCACAAGCAGACAAACGGCACTCTTTTCCACATGGTCTAGTTCGAGCATTGCCTGTAAAGACGTATAGGCACAGACCTTGTCATCCTGCCCATAGCCCAGCACCAGCGAACGATCCAGTCCACAGTCTCTAGCCGGCCC
>AUXO010727267.1_pt1 | contig 15159 bp, 17 predicted proteins | sample 768731 | NCBI WGS metagenome assembly AUXO01 (sample SAMN02715735, study PRJNA202380) | gut metagenome | biome: sheep rumen | host: Ovis aries | place: New Zealand: Palmerston North
AAAAACTTATCTGGTTGGACAATCAGCAGCCAAGCTTAAAAAGGAGGAATAATAGAATGGAGTGGCGTACTTTATAGGAAAATAATCGATATGAAATTAGTAATACTGGTATTGTTAGAAGAATTGATACTAAACGTAATTTAAATGGATGTATAACTAGTGGTTATCGTTCTGTTAAATTAACTTTTGACAATTCAAAGCAATAGCGATTTTACGTTCATAGATTAGTAGCTGAACATTTTATTATTAATCCCGACCCTAAAAATAAAACATTTGTAAATCATAAAGATGGAAATAAATTAAATAATAATGTTGAAAATTTAGAATGGGTATCACCACGAGAAAATAATCTACATTATTATTAGAACTTGCAAAAAGCTAAAAAAGAAAAAAAGCATTTTGAAAAGCCTATTCCTGTTATTTAGTATGATTTACAATATAATAAAATTGCAGAATACACATCAATGGCGCGGGCGCACAAAGCAACAGGAGTCTCTGTTGTGTAGATCGCGCGCTGTATGCATTAGGAAATAAAAACTGCAGGTGGTTTTATTTGGGAAGAAGGTTCAACGACTATGAGAGAAGAAAATCCTACTTCTCCTGTGCGGAACACCCTAATGGGTGAAGATATAGTCTGATCTTATATGAAAATATAAGAGATTGTTTATAGGTACAATCGTAACATAAATGATGGTAAGGAAATCACTCTAACCCTAGAGGACGCTCTAATTTCTCTAGAGTCTCTACGGTTTATGCTTGGTGGCGCTATTCACCGTCCTGCTGCGAAGGAGCCTGTAATTGTACGGCACACTGAGGAAGTTGTATGCGGCGAGAACGGCGTACTACCAAAGCCCAAGGATCACCTAACTGGTATCGAGCTTACACCTACTGCTTCTGCTGATCATCCAATTCGTTTAATCAATCTAACTACTGGTACTCGGACACAGCTAACTACTGGTTCTATTGACGGTACCCGTTCTGTTAACTTTAAGAATCCGAAGATGATCGGTGAAAGTCCTGTAGCTTCTGCGAAGGGCGATCACATTCGTATTTTCTGGGAGCAGGTAGTTACTAGCGAGGCTGCTTCTGAGAGTGCTATTGAAGTAACTATTTCTCCTTCTACCTTCCCTGGCACTTATAAGGTAGTAGGCGACACCTTCATGCGGTCTGAGAAGACTGGTAAGGACGAGCCATTCCAGTTTATTATTGGTAAGGCTAAGGTACAGTCTGAGGTCACTATCACTCTAGAGGCGGAAGGCGATCCTTCTACTTTCGAGATGACTCTAACCGTTCTACGTTCTACCAATGATCGTGGTGAGAATGAGATGATGAAGCTAATTCGTTATACTCTTGGCGCGGATGAATCTGGTAATGAAGAGGATGACATTGGTTCTGTAAGTGGATCCTAATTAATCCAAATGGGGTAGTAATTATTTACTACCCCATTTTTTTTGTATATAGGTGATGTTATATGATGGAGCAATACTTTGGAATAAAAGAATTATATTAGGTTACTCTACGAGCAAAGACACCTATGCAATTTGGCGAAAGATACATTGAAGCGGAAGAGCCTGTTCTTTATTTTGAAAATGTATCTATGGCAGTATTAAATGAATAGCAGCGGCCGATTATGGCGCGCGGTGGTTGGGCAAATCTACCGCATGTAATTTGGGAAGATAGGTCTGAAGTAAATTTCTCTATGCAAGAGGGAGTGCTATCTTCTGTTGGTATGGGTATTCTTATGAGTGCAAATGTTATGAAGATGGATGATGATACGAAATTATATGTACCAATGCGCGAAGAGTTTGATTTCGATAAAACATTAGATATTAATAATGGTACAAGCTCCGCGCCACGCATTGTTCTCTAGCATTGGCCAATTGAATATCCAACTAAAAAAATATTTATTTTTGAATACAATCGTCATGCGATTTAGAAAAAAATATATGGTAAATTAATTAAAGATTCAATAGGAATTAATGGGGAACCAGAACCAACACTTGAATTATATTATGATAAAAATTTATAGGAACCCGCGGATGATAATGATAAACATTATCTTGTGGATTATTACTATGAGTATGAGGATAAAGCGCTAACATACTTACTATAGAAGGAGCGCTTCAATGGATTATTCACTCTTGAGGGTAAATTTTACTCCAAGGATGAAAACGAGGGCAAGAATTATACTAATATAATTTATATGCCCAAAGTTAGAATTATGAGCGATATTAATTTACGCTTGGGAGAAAGGGCTAATCCAACTGTGGCCACCTTTAATATTGTCGGATTACCAGAAAATATGGGTGGTATGAAGAAAAGTGTGATTTTGGAAATAACTCGTTTAAATGACAATATTGACGAGGAAGATTGAGCCATCTCTGAGCTATTAGAGATGGCTCTTTTTTTTATGGGAAAAAGGAGATGAATATATATGGCAAATGGTATAGTAATACCTATTTAGGCATAGCTGACTGGGTATGAGGAGAGTATTGCCGGTTTTAAAAGAGCGTTACAAAAAGTGGATCCTGGCTCTATAATAGGAAAATCTTTAACAAAATAGTTGGAGTAGGCTGAAAAATTATATAGAGAGATGGCTAAAAATCCTGCTCCGATGGCTCGTAGCTATGGAGATGTCGAAAATATTATAGGCAAAACTCGAGATATGGATGCTCTATTATAGTAGATTGGGCAGGGTTTTTCTGGAATTGATAGTGCTCAGATTAAGATGGATTCTGTGCCGGGCATTAAAGAATTAATTAGTGATTTATAGACTGCGCGCGCACTAGCATCGTAGGAAATAAAAACTTCTTTTATGAACGATATCGTCAGCTAGACTTAGGAATTATCTGGTTTATTATAGAATCTTGGTCTAGATTTAGCTAAAGCTAATCCAGAAGATATGGTTAAAGGCTTTACTACAGCATTAGGGCAAATCTAGAAAGAAGCTGATACAACTGAAAAAAGTTTAAAGGACTTAACTCAACGTAGAGATAAAGCATAGGGAAGAGCTAATAGAACTTAGAATCGTATTGATACACGGAACGCACTTTTAGATAAAGTTTTGGTTGGACCAGGGGTTTAGAGGGGATATACACCAGAAAATGCACAAGCCGTTATTGAGCGACTTTTAAGAACCGGCACCTTAACTAGTGAAGGAAAAGTTGTTCCAGGGACATTATTAACAGCACCCTGGAGCGATAAAGGCCCGATGAATACATTTTTTGCATTAGATAAAATTGGCACTGAACAAGAGTTTATGGCTTAGCTATATGCTTATCTTAATAGTTCCAGTATGCATCGTGAAAAAAGATTCTTTCCTGCTTTTGCTGGTAGAATTGGCTTTAATGGGCAAACGAATCAATTTGATACTAATTCTGCAGAATATTAGGCTATGATGGCAGCTTTGCAAGGGGCATCTATTGTTACTCCTGAGTCATAGCAAGAATATGAAAAAGTAATTTCTTAGTTTTATGGAACATTAACTTAGGAAGATTCTCGACGTTTAGCTCATCTATATGCGGAATAGGGGATGTCTGATAAAACCAGAGCAGAGTTTTAGAAGGTTACTGGTAGCGCTAATGCCTAGGATTTAGGTCGAGTTTCATAGGCATTGGAACAAGTTCGTTAGCTGAATGCTGAAAGGAATACTTTATCGTAGTAGTTATAGGAATCACGTACTCGTATAGATACTTTAACTACTGAATTAGAAACCGTAAAAAGTCAATTAGCGACTTTACAGGAGACGAAAAATGCTCCTGTTGCGGCAAAAGAATAGGCTATTGAAAATGCTCGGAGAAAAGTTGCTGAAGATACGCGTAAGTAGGGGCAAACTATTGCAGATCGTGCTTATGCTGCACAATTGCCTGCTGATGCGGCGGCTAAATATGAGGCTGCGTTGGATCGAATTTCTTCTAAATAGAGGGCTTTAGGAAAGTTTGAAGGAATTGTATAGCGATGGTTTAGTGCTTATGCTGTTATCCGTATGGTGGGTAAAGCTATTCGTGATATAACGAAAACAGTAACAGAATTAGATAAAACAATCACATAGATTTCAATTGTAACATCTATGTCCAGTTCAGACTTATGGGGACAGATGTCATAGTATACATAGATGGCCCAATAGTATGCTGCTTCTATCTCTGGTGTTTATGAAGTTTCTTAGTTATTCTATCAGCAGGGTTTGCAATAGGCTGATGTAATGGTCTTAACTGAAGAGACCTTAAAATTAGCGCAGATCTCTGGATTGGGATATTCTGAAGCTACAAACTACATGACCAATGCTTTGCGTTCTTTTAAAATGGAGATGCAAGAGGCCGCGACCGTTACTGATGTTTATGCTGCTTTGGCCGCAAGTTCTGCTTCTAGTGTAAAAGAATTAGCAACTGCTATGAGTAAAACAGCGTCTTCTGCAGAAGCAGTAGGTACTAGTTTCCAAGAGACTAGTGCTATGATGGCTGTTATGATTGAGGCTACTCGTGAAGCTCCTGAAAATATTGGTAGCGCTATGAAATCTATTATTTCCCGGTATGGTGAATTAACAAAATCACCTGATGAGATTTTAAATATCGAAGGGGAAGAAATATCATTAAACCGTGTTGATAAGGCGTTACAAACTGTTGGTATTAGTATTCACGATCAAGAGGGTTAGTTCCGTGGCTTTGGCGAAGTTATCATGGAATTATCTAAAAAATGGAATACTTTAGACAGTAATACTTAGCGTTATATTGCTACAATTATGGCTGGTAATAGATAGCAATCTCGTTTCCTAGCACTAGTTTCTAGTGGCGAACGCTATGAATAGGAATTAGATATCGCGCAGAATGCAGAAGATACCGGTACATTATAGCAATTAAAAACTATGGATAGCGTCGCGGCGAAAGCATAGCAAGCAAAAACTGCATTAGAATCTATTTATACTAGCGCTGGACTTGAAAAGTTCTTAAAAACTTGGTATACAATTGAGAAGAATATTGCAAATACAGTAGCGCGTATTTCCTCTGGACCTTCTGGTTTGCTTGGCGTTATCGCTAAAGTTGGGACTACTTTTTGGACGACTGCTAAATTAATTACAACAATTTTTAAGACTATTTCTGCTTCGTGGGCATTAGAATAGAGAAAAATGACTCTAGAACAAGATATGGCTGCGAAAGAAAGAGCGGTTAGGGCAAGAGGAGAATCGGTCGAGTAGGATGAAGCATATTAGGAATTAGCTGCCAAATATGCAATACTTTAGGAGCGAATGTCAGGAGCTCATATGCGGGGTACTGCAACTCGAACATCGTTAACTGTCACTGGAAATAATGCCACACGTTTCCAGGGATTCCAATAGTGGGGAGCGACTCGTGCTGGATAGGGTACTGGTATGGCGCTTATGGCATTAGGTTTGGGTGCCCAGATGTATGCCGCTTCTATTGATGAAAATGGGAATCATGGATAGGATCGTGCGAAAAAAGGTTGGGCGAATATACTTGGAGGCGCGGCGAGCGGTTTTGGTATGGGACTTGCTATGTCAGGTGGAAATCCTATTGTAGCTGGGATTATGGCAGCCGTGACTGCATTACCATCGGTTATTGAAGGAATTTAGCAACTAATGCCAGAATCTATTGAAAAAAGGGTTGAAAGATTACAAAGCGAGGAGACCGAATAGCAAAATAAATCTAAAGAGGCTACTGCAGAAGCTCGTACATTGAGTGCGGATATGGTCACCTTAGAACGACTTCGTGCTGCCTAGTATGATTCTCTAGAATCTCGTCAAGAATTTATTGATAAATCGAATGAATTAGCTGAAAAATATCCTGAAATGGCTTCTACGTATGATAATGAAGGAAATGCTATTATTCGATTAAGTGATGCTTATGCATTGTTAGCTGAAAAGATGAGAGAAGCTTCAGAAGAGGGAATTAAGGCATCTTCTGCAAGTTTAGAGCGGGCAAAGGCATAGCGGGATTAGGCTGAACGGACGTATAAGACTACCTTATAGGGTAATCAGAATTTAATTCAAACTGAAGTAGAATATACTTTATAGGAAGATGCCATCCAGGCGGAAGGATTGGAAGGTTGGACATCCGATGATACTGAACAGCTGACAAATTTTTTATTTGAGCTTGAAAATGCAGTAGCTGAGGGCGTTACAAATGTAATGGAAATTCAAGTTCCAACATCTCAAAGCGTACGACAATTGCTAATATCACAAGAAATTTTAGATAATTAGTCTCAGGTATCCCAGGGATGGTTTGATGAGTTTTCACAGTAGTATGCTACGTATTTAGCTGAGTTTTATTAGGGAATAAATAATTTGACTCGGGGTTAGGCAAATACTTAGAATATACCGTAGTTGTTTACCGAGTAGTTATTAACTAACGCAGATAGCCTATTTTGGGGCTATGAGACTCCTCTTTTTAGGAGGGCTACAAATTAGTTACAATACGATAGATAGAACACGCCTCGTTATTTTGTTGAGAACAATGGCCAATTAACGTTTAATCCTCATGGATATACTGATAACAAATCGAACATGGAGCTAGCTTATCAATGGATATTAGAGAATGAGTCAAACTACACAGAGGGACCCGTATATGATTTAATCCGAGCCATTAAAGCTTCTAATATATATAAAACATATGCCACTAAGGTTCGAGGAGATAAAACTGTTGAAACTACTGAATTTTAGGGTATCTTAACTAATGTTAATTAGGAAATCTAGGGCTATTAGACTATAAAAAAATTAGGTGGAAACTTTTTATCTAATGAACAAGAATGGCTATTAGGTTTTGCTGAAGATGCTACAGATTTGGCAGGTATTTATGCAGCATATTATTAGAGTGGTTTTAAAAATCAAACAGGTAAGACTTATGAAGAATGGCGAACTGCTAATGCAGAAATATATAATCTTACAGAGTTTCAAAAACTGTTTACTGACGAGAATACAAGTCCAATCACTACTTTATTAGCAAATCGGCAGCAGATGGGTCTCGATTGGGTTAATACATAGTTATCTAGCATAACAGTAGCACAAGATAACAAATTATATGAAACTTTAAAAACATATTTAGAACATTTATATACAGGCGTAGAGTATGATACAAACGCACAGACATTTTCTGTTAAAGATTATAATAGTGCCTATTAGCTTTCTGATTTTAAGAAAAGTTTTAATCGCATTGCTACGATTGAAGATGGTTTGAAGATGGCCTTCAAGCCAGATGACATTACGAAGGCTTATAATACATTAAGTGAAGAACGTCGAGATTAGCTTATTGCTACGGCCAATAATATTGTTGATGCCTTTGAGGCTGGATAGATTACTTTTGACAATGCTCAGAATAGTATTAATCAGCTGCTTACCTTAGCGAGCTCTTTAAGTATAGAAAATTTTCACAATTCAGCAGAAGAATATGACCGTTTTATGAATTTGTTATTTAGTGATACGGCTTATTCAGATTATGATACTTGGAAGAGTGACCTAGAGTCCTACGCAAGAGAGAAAAAAATTAATTTAGATACTCTTCCTGACGTCCAAAACTATATCAATCTTATGGGCGATCTACCTCGCAATGTTGCCTCTATCGCAATGCAGGCTTAGGATAAAGTTTCTACATTGTTCGAAGATATGAATAGTTGGTTTAGCAAGCTAGCGAAGGGTATGGATATTAAAGATACCTTAAAGTTTGTAGAAAAAATTCAAGGATTGAAGTTATCTAATTTCGCTATGAACAATTAGGGTAAATTTATCTTAACCGACGAAGGATGGAATAAAACTTTAGATTATCTATATAGCGAACTAGAGACATCATTAACAGCCCTACAAGAAGTTTCTACTAAGATGCTGGAAATTGATGATACCATGATTAATAGCGTGACCAGTGAAGTGGGAGAGGGTCTTAATGGTGTAAGTTTTGGTACGACAGAGTATCAGCAAGCTTGGGAAGGAATTATTGAAGGAGTCGGCAAGTCGGATGATCGATATGATCAATTAAGTACTTTCTTAGAATAGACAGGCATGTCTCTTGCAACTTTTAGATCTTATTACGATAGGTTTTTTAGTAGTCAAGAATTACGGATTTAGTATAAGGATGACTTCGCTCAATATATGCAAGATGAACTTGGTGTAGCTTATGAGGAAACCAGCAACATAATTGCAGGCGGCTTCAGAAGTATGATCGTACAAGGTACTAAAGGCGCACAACGATTAAAGTTATTAATGCAAGATAAGATGAAACGGTCTGGTAATAAATATAATATTACTGATGCGTTTTTTAATGCCGCAATAGCAGCAATAGAAAAAGGCGAGGGTCTTTTCGAACTTGATCGTGACGAACTAATGGCGCTATTAGGGATAACAGAAGCAGATTTGGCAGAATATCATAAAGATTTTGCCTCTGCAATGAAATCATTAGGATCTACTTTTTCCGAAATTTATAAAACTGGTGAAAGCCAATATATTGAATATACTAATGAAGTTAAAACTGCGTTTCAAGCTGCTGGCATAACGAAATTTGATGGTACGGCTTTGGGCGCGTAGATTAGATTAACTTATGCTGATATTGAAGGTATAAATGAAGAACACTTGCGTATTATGTTAGCTTCTTAGTCCGACGCCGCCATTCAAGAAATCATCAATATGAAACGAACTCGGTGGTAGCCATAGGCATTATTAAATGCTACCAAAGACTTGGAAGCTATTTCTACTGAATAGGCATCTGCATTAATCGAATCTGGTATTTTTAGCGCTAATGTATCTACTATTAAGGCAGCTGAACAAGCTGGACTTCTAGTTTTTAATACTTTCACTGGGTTATATGAAATTACTCAAGCTGGTTATACACAATTAGAAGCATCGCTAAAAAATGTGGCAGACCCTAAAACTTATAATAAAATTTGGAAATAGATGCAAGAGTCCAAATATGGCGACAATGTTGCTAAGAATCTTGAAAATTTCTTAAAAGAGCCACAAAATATTGGTTATGATGAAGTTAGCGCTTTAGCTTCTTCGTTAGGTATGACCGCAACAGAATTAATTGCAAAATACCATTTACAATTAGATAAAATTACAGGCAATTATCGTTTAGCTGGATAGCAATCTATTGATGAAATTGAAAATACTATCACTGAATAGTATAGTGATCGCAGGGAAAGAAATGCAGCACTTGCTTTATTATACGAGGCCGCGCCGGAAGTTTAGTCTAATAAGATATGGTCAGACGTTGCTAAAAATTACAATTCAATTTCTGCAGAATTACTCGCTCAATGGGCAGATGAAACTGGATTACGGATTGAAGAATTAAAAGCTCTGTTAATTGATAATAAGAATGGAACTTATGCAATTAAGAATCTACGACAATTCAGACAATTCTTATAGGAAAAATACGGAAACAATATTCCATAGGATGTCCGTAATAGTTATGAAGAAATTGTTAGCGCATATGAATCTAGTTTTAAAGACTTCATTGGCACAACTGCCGGAACAACAGATTTAAGTGCGATGAGGAAGCAGGTTAACGCTTTAAATCAAAGCGGGCTGTTCTTACGAACTACTTTTACATTAACTGGTGAAGAGACGGGACTCTTCGAATGGAGCGATATCGTACATGGTTATGTTTTAAGTATGACAGGCTTCTTGGCTCAATTGCGTTTAATGCGACATCAATTAGGGGATGAAGCTGGCTAGCTTGATGAGGCAACCTCACAAATTGTTAAAGAAAATTTAAGATAGTTCGCTGAAAATATTGATATAAGTGGTTACATTAGTTCCAATCGGACTGATGCAGATTTTGAAAAATATTTAAAAGAGCCTCTATAGAATTATAATAGATATTTAGTTGCATTAGAAGGCTTGAGATCAACAGATGCTGACTTAAGAAAATTAACCACAATTAGTCCAGATAAAGCGAAAGCTATTCTTGATTAGGGTGGCGCGGCTGCGGTTACCTTAGCGGAAACAATTGCCAAGATTAGCGATGAAGAATTAGACCCAGAAGAAACTGCCAAAATTTACAGATCAAATACTAATCGATTAATTGATACGGTATCTAAAAATATAAATCTATCTGTCGGTGCTGTTATTGATAATTATACAGCAGATATTTTGGGTGATGCTTATAGTTTTGAAGCTGTTGGTGATAATCTAAAAGTTGTTACTGGTATTAATAATCTTGGAAAGGCTTATGAACGTTATCTAAACGCATTATCCGATAGTATCGGTGTTACTATTAGTGAAATTAATGCTGCAGCAGCTGACTACTTTACTTATAAGAATGGTGATTAGCAGACTATTCTAGATACATTATCTTCTGGAGCATCCTTAACATATACTGCTTTTGGAGAACTTTTAGCTTCATTTAATATCAAAATGACCGAAGATTTCATGAATGTCTTAGAAAATCAATAGATTATTCAATCTCTTGGCGGAGATAAGATGGCCATTTTGAATTGGAGCGAACTCGCTAGAGCATTAAAGATTGATCCAACAATGCCAGGATATACTTCTGCTTTTAGTACTTATAATGATGGTTTAATTAAATTAAATAGAGATGTAGAAAAAAATATCACAGCACAAATTAAATAGATTTCTAGTACTAAGCCGGGAGAGCAAGTTAATTTAACTTATTTATGGCAAGAAGGATTAGCTACTATCGATGAATCTGTTGCGGCAATAGAAGCTGAGCGCTTACAAACATTAGCAACAGTATCTGGTGACGGCGAATATGCTATTACTGCTGCTAATCGTGACTATGATCGAAGGATTAGGGAACTTAAACAGGATAACCCCTTCCTTACTTTATAGAATGAGCTAGAGCAGGTTGGCGCGCAGTTTAAAGATGGCATTCTATCTTTCTCTTCTAATGCGAATATTCCGAAGGCTTTACAATTAATTAGTAATTATGCTGCTGATTATGCAGATTTAACAGCGCAAGAACTTCATGATTTATCATAGGCAATTACAGATGCTTTATCATCATATGTTACAGCAATTTAGAATGGATTGAATGGCACATTGTCTCAATCAGATGCATTCAATTTGCAACAATTTGCCGGTAGTTATGGAATCAATCTTTCCTTTACACAAGCAACGGAAGGATTACGATTATCTACTTAGCAAGCTGGTTTATTATATGTAAAGATTAGAGAAATAGATGAAGAATCAGGTCGTATTGCATATAACAATCTCGTTAATAATATTAAAGAAGCAAATAGTGGATTAGCAACTAGCGGCGGCCTAATGGCAAAAATTGAAACCACTTCTGCATAGATTGCTTCTTTATAGGCAGAAATCGCCAATGGTACAAGGCAGGGGACTGCTGCTGAGCAAGCTCGTTTAGCTGTATTACAAGCAGAATTAGATGCATATGAGCAAATGGCTAGATAGCGGCTTACAGACAGTAAATCTTTTGACTGGAAACAAGAACTGCCTGGCGGCGTAAGTGCAGCATAGAATATGTATGCAAGCGTTTTTGAAATGTAGGATACCGTTCGGAATGCTTTCAAGCAGAGTGGCGAGAAGAAGGGCGCAGTTACTCTGGAAGAGTTCCATAATATGTTAGCCTATTATCAGAATTTAGCTGATGAGACCGATAGTTTTAGTATTGCGGGGATGCGTTTTGAAAAGGGTATGAATAGTGCGCAGCAATATTTTGAAATGGGCATTAATAAAGCATTTACTATTCAAGGAGAAAGTGGTCTATATATTGATTTATCTAATTTAGCACCTGAAATTAATTTTGATTAGGGAAATTATAGTTTAGATGATATCAGTTCATAGATTCAAAGCTTCGCTGCTGGATAGGTAGAGATGCTAGATGAAGTAATCAATGTTCTTGAAATTGCTGCTGAAATGGAAAAGATCGGAGATATTGATACTGATGCAAGCGGATCAATTGATTTAACTGAGATTTTCCCCGACTTTAACATAGGTGATCAAACGGCTATATATAGTGATACTCTAAAAGCATCAGCATAGCATTGGTTAGATTTGGCGAATCAAGAGACAGAAGCAGGTAAGTCCTTCAAAGCGTGGGCACAAGCATAGAGAATTCGAGTTAATGATTAGGAAGTTAGCTATTATGATTTATGGCAATAGGCAACTAGCGGACAACCAATTGCGGAACAATATTTTGCAGCTCATCAATAGATGTGGGAAGCTTTAAATACTTATGGCCAATAGACATATGAAAGAGGCAACTTAGATCAAAATTATGAGGCTACGATTGAAGCGAAACGTAAAATTAATTGGCGAATAATAGATGAATACGGTAATTTACACGTTATTGTTAATGGGAAAGAAAGACAAGTTAATTCTATTAATTAGCTAGCAAATGCGCTAGATACAGATGCCCTTGATATGGCAGATCGGTATTATCAAGTTGTTACAGACAGCGCTGCAAAGACTTATATTTACGATCCGGCAACCTGGGAAGCTTATGCTGCAGTAACGGGTGTTGTCACAATTGATCAAAATGACCAAGTACGTATTAAGATTGGCAGTACAGAATATGATAAACCCGCTGACGAAGCACAGTGGAATACAATGTTGGCGGCATCTTATTTTGATGACTAGCTAAGTTGGTTAAAGGGGGAAAGCGATAACCGTAAATTTACCTATAATCCAACAAAAAAGCGAGGGACATATACTATTACCGAAGATTTAAGCATGATAATTAGTTTTAATGCAGAAACGAATAAGCCCATATACTAGCTCGGTAATAGCGAAGTCGCGGATACACCAGAGCAAGCCTTATAGAACTATTATGAGAGGAGCGAGCTGCTCAAAACAGCAGGTTATACAGCTGATACTGATATACCATGGCAAATCAATGCGCATTTAATTCCACGTTATGACTTTACCGAATCTAAATTTAAATCTCTGCCCAAGGAAATTTAGCAAAAAATTAGAGAGGAACTTGATGGAGATTTAATTTCGGAAACAGCCAAAACCTGGGGTTTTAATGTTAATGACAAAGGAGAACTCACTGTTGGCGGAAAGGTTCTTAACGAATAGCAAATAAATGGTATTATAGAGCTACCCGCCGAAGAGAAAATTACAAATGCATCAGTAGTTATGACTACCGCTGGCTAGACGATGCTCACAGCAGGTTAGATGATGCTTGCTGCTGCCGCTCTAAATAGCGAGAAAGGCGTAAATGGGACAAATACTACAGATTAGAATTTAACTTTAGGATATGGTTTTTCCAAAGGTCTTGTTACTGAAAGTTAGATAATCGATTGGCAAGAATTTACATCAACATTAAGAGATATTCAGCCAGATCTTGGCCTTACTGATGCAGAATTATATCAATTATATACTAACGCTAACCTTCCAGATTGGCACAATTCACTAAAACGTAATGATTTATTTGGTTGGTTAACAACAACCATTGCCTAGATGAGGTCATCTTCACCAACCACTCAAGACACTTAGCTCACGCCTGAAGCAACAGAGGGAACCGAGACAACTGAAGAGACTCCTACGCGAGGCGCACAAGAGACACCAGATACTACTGGTGTTGAAGCTGGGGAAGGCGGCGAAGGTAGTTAGTCAGTAACATTTGCTGATGTTGTTGGCGCAGCAGATTCCGTGACTGACACTGTAGAAAACAATGGTACAAATACTGTTAGCGCGGTAGAAAATGTAGAAACGGAAGTTGCACAAAGTGCAGGGCAAGCTGCGGAGGAAGTAGTTGCAGCTCTTAATGACTAGAGAGATGGCGAATCTAATGAATCATCTGATAACACTGAGGGTAGTAATAATGCTAACGAAAGTGCTGCTGAATCAGCAAACGTAGTTATTTCTGAAGGGAAGATATCTGAAGGCGCAACAGCGCAACCCGTTAAGGAGCCTGCAGAAACATCTCAAATTGACTTTGGCGCAATTCTCACGGATTATAGGGATCATAAGTATTAGCGTCGTCGTGCTGATTATTTCGATGCAAAACTAATGTCTGATGGCTGGAGGGCCTTATTTGACCAGTATTCTGCAATAAAGTAGTATAGTTCTACGCACATTTTATCGTAGAATGAAGCAGCTTATACCGGTCAATTATATGATTGGTTGGTCAATAATGGAATGCCATATAGTCAAGATGTAGCACAAACTTAGTGGGCATAGTATGTAACATCAAAGCGGACGTATCCAGAAGACGAAGAACATATTTAGGCAGCTCCAACAGAGCCTATATAGGATAGCGAAGCGACGCCTTCGGATTATGTTTTTTCACCAGAAACGTTGCGTAAATATGGACTCTTGAGTGATGGTAATTCATTTAAACCTGTTTCAGATTTTAATGGCATAATAAATAGTCCTATTATGACTGAAGATTTACAAGAATATGAAGCTAGCCATACTGAAACACCATTTACAGCTACAGAGGGCGAAGATAAAGAATATTTAGATATTTTATCCGACAATATTGTATCAGCATTCCAAGCTGCTGGTGTTACTAAGGCGTTAGATCCTGATGTGCGTGCTGCCATCCTTTAGGCGCCAGAATATTTTAAGAATGAGGAAGGGGATAATTCAGCATAGTTAGACGTAGCTGGTTATGAAAGAATACTTAGTTTATTGTTTGACCGAGATTATATTGAACAAGATGATGATTATTAGACTTTAAATCATATTCTTGATAATTTACAGATCACTTATCCTGAGCAGTATAAGCAATCATCAGAAATAAATATAGATCTTGCGGATATAAAAGCAGCATTAAAAACTCCTAATATTGCCAGCAGCTCTAAAGAAGAAATAGACACAACTGGCTTCTCAGATGCTTCGGCAAAGATATAGAGCATTAGTAATGTTGCTGGCACAGCCGGAGACGGATTCATGACTGCCGCCGAAAATGCTCAAAATGCTAGCGCTAAAGCCGCTAATGCATTCACTGGTATGACAGGCAGTATGGATATTACTGCTAAAGTTAAATTCGAAAAGATTGGCGATAGCGGAGGAACTATTGCTGGCGTAACGGGTAATGTTGATCATTTCGGTACGGCTTTCGCAAAAGGCACTCTTATGGGCGAACTTGGCCCCGAGCTTGTGGTCTCTGGTGGTCGTTATTTCCTCGCTGGCGAAAACGGCGCAGAGTTTGTAGATCTAGATAAGGATGCAATTGTATTCAATCATCTACAAACAAAACGCTTATTGAACTCTGGCTCTAGCGGACGCGG
>AUXO018097758.1_pt1 | contig 15157 bp, 14 predicted proteins | sample 768731 | NCBI WGS metagenome assembly AUXO01 (sample SAMN02715735, study PRJNA202380) | gut metagenome | biome: sheep rumen | host: Ovis aries | place: New Zealand: Palmerston North
GCAATAGATGGTAAATACACACTCTACGAAAAGGATTTAAAGAGTATATGAATAAGATCGAATTTGATATTCTTGAGGTAAAATCGAATATATTAAATGACAATGATAGATCATCTGATAATGTCAGAGAAATATTAAAGAAAAATAATGTCTTCATGGTTAATCTTATGGCTTCTCCAGGGGCTGGTAAGACAACAACTCTTGTAAAGACCATAGAGGCATTAAAGGACAGGTATAGAATAGGTGTTATGGAAGCTGATGTCGACAGTGATGTTGATGCCATAACGGTTCAGAATGCAGGAGCTAAGGTTATCCAACTTCATACAGGTGGATCCTGTCATATGGATGCAGATATGACAAAAGAAGGAATAGAAAAGTTAGATATCAGTGATATTGATGTACTTTTCCTTGAAAATATAGGGAATCTTGTATGTCCTGCAGAATTTGATACTGGAGCAACAAAAAAAGTATGTATACTTAGTGTTCCAGAAGGTGATGATAAACCTCTTAAATATCCACTTATGTTCCAGGTGAGTGATCTTTTACTGATCGGAAAGATGGATGTTATGCCGGTATTTAATTTTGATGTGGAAGCTTGTAAAAAGTATGTAGCAGACTTAAATCCAGATATGGAAGTGCTTCCTGTTTCAGCTCGTACTGGCGAAGGTTTTGATAAATGGATAGAGTGGCTTGTAAAAGAAATCCAGAAATTCCGAGAGAAGGAGGTATAGGATGAGAGTAATAGAATTAAACCGTTCCATCACAGATTCAAATGATCGCGATGCAGAAATGCTTAGAGAAAGCATGAAACAAAAAAAGATTCTTATGTTCAATCTTATGTCATCTCCAGGATCGGGAAAAACAACACTTTTATCCCGTATTATTAAAGACATAGGCAGTGACTTTAATATTGGTGTAATGGAGGCAGACATTGCATCAGACGTGGATGCAGTAAGAATAGAAGAATTAGGTGCCAGAGCTATACAGGCTCATACAGACGGCATGTGTCATATGGATGCCGGCATGACAAAAAGAGCTATGGAAGCTATGGGTGATGAAAACTTAAATCTTATATTCCTTGAAAATGTTGGAAATCTCATATGTCCTGCGGAATTTGATACTGGATCAGGAAAGAATATCATGATCCTTAGTGTTCCAGAGGGTGATGATAAGCCACTTAAATATCCACTTATGTTTGAAAAGAGTGATGCTCTAATCGTAACAAAGATGGATACAAGAGAGTATTTTGATTTTGATACAGATAAATGTATCGAAAGAGTTAAAAGATTAAATCCTGATATAGAGATTTTCTTCGTTTCTGCATTAAAGGGAGACGGAATGAAAGAATTTTATGAATGGATCAAAAAAGCATATGCGGACTGGTGTAAGTAACAGTGTTAGATTGATCAAGGGATTTAGTTATGAAAAATGAGTATAAGACAAGGTCAAGAAATGCAATTTTTGATTATTTAAAAGAAAACAGGGATAGAAGCTTTACAGCAAGAGATATAATGGATACATTTTCTTCTCAGGGAGAAGAGGTGGATAAATCCACAATCTACCGCAATTTGGAGAGACTTTGTAAAGAAGGACGTCTTATCAGTTATAAGGATAAAGATATTAATGGAACCTGTTATCAGTATTCAGATGATAATAAGGCCTGCAACTGTCATATCCATGCCAAGTGTTCTGATTGCGGAAAAATCTACCATCTTGATAATGAATTATTTAAGGATGTTGAAAAAGATCTTAAGGATAAATATGGTATAGATATTGATTATGGAAAGACCATCATAGTTGGAAAATGCAGTGATTGCAGCAAAAGTTGAATCAGCAAAGAAAATGCTGTGATAAAATGCTGTCGTATTTGACAAGTGCCTGAAAATTGAAATATAATGATTTGCAACAGTGTTGCAAATGTGAAAGGGCAGGTGTTCATATGGAAACGGCAATTTTTGTATTTTCAGGTTTTCTAGGCAGCGGTAAAACTTTATCGATTCAGGAAACTATCCTAAAAACATTTTCATATACAGGAAAAACTTCAGTTATCATTTGTACTGAAGAGGGAGAATACTGCTATAAAAAAGATGCTTTAAAGGATGTGGGTATAGAAGTAATAGAAATTGAAGATAAAGAAGATTTTAATGAAGCATTCTTAGAAAGGATTAAGAAAGTATATGATCCTTTAAATGTTTATATAGAATATAATGGAATGTGGGATATAGAGGATCTTCTTAAGATGAAAAAGCCAGAGGGATGGTATATAGAGACTATCTTTGGTTTAGTTGATTCTACTACATATCCTATGTATTTAAAGAATATGAGGCAGTTGATAATGACTCCTTTAAGAAATGCAGATGTGGTAATTTTTAACAGATGTGATGACCTTGATAAAGGAGAAACAAGAAGGCAGTTAAAAATCTTAAATGGCAGAGCTGAAGTCTTTTTTATAAAGAAGGATGGAAGTGTTGATAATAATATAGATGATCTGATTTTTACCACTGAAAATGGAATCTTAAACATTACAGATGATATTTTCTGCAACTGGTTTGTTGACTGTATTGAAAATTCAGATAAATATTATGGCAAGACGGTTAGATTTAAAGGAATGGTTACAGATCAACTAAGACTACTCCCAGGACAGTTTTATCTTGGAAGAAAAGCCGCAGTATGTTGTGAAGCAGATGCACAGCTGGTAGGTTTTATCTCAGAACTTGATGACACAGTAAAAGATGTTTATAATATTCCATCTAAAAATGAATGGATAGACATGGAAGCTGAGATAAAAAGAGGAGAAGTAATGGGTAACAAAGCCATAATACTTCTTAAGGTTAAAAAGATGGAAAAGATAGATGCACCGGAGAGTGAATTCTTATATTTTTAATGATCTATAAAATATGAATAAGAAAGAAAAAAAGAAGCATTTTTAACGCTTCTTTTTTTCGTGATTCAGTTTATAATATCTCTTTTTATCTTCATACATTCGTTCATCAGCTATTTTTAATGCATGATTGATATTTTTAATGTTATTATCATAGCATCCTCCAAGAGAAAAACTTAAATCTTCATATTTAGAGGAGAGTTCTTTAACCTTATCCATTTTTATAAGCATTTCCTCTTCGGACATACCGGGAACTATTATTGTAAATTCATCACCGCCAGCACGGTAAATATCACGTTCATCAAAGATTTCCTTAAGAAGAGATGCGGCATTCTTAAGCAGGGTATCACCGGCAGGGTGCCCTTTTTCATCATTAACATTTTTTAGTCCATTAAGATCTGAAAATATAACACATACAGATCTGTCATCAATTAGATCTGTCTTTTTATTTATGATGGAATCTATGTAATTATTCATTTCATTTCTGTTCATAACACCTGTAAGCATATCTTTTGAACTAAGAAACTTTAATTTATTTAAAAGAAGGTTGTTTCCAAGTTCAATTCCCAGGATATATGTTGATAACTCAAGAGTTTCTTTTATTTTTATGGCATTTTCAGAATTGAAATTAATTGCCCATATATATCCCAGCAAACTGTCGTGGTATTTAAGTGGAAAAATGACAATGTTTTTTGCTCCTGCGTCATGAAGAGACTTATACCATTCGGGATTCCTTTCTCTTACTACTTCCATATCCTGATCATTTTTTGTAATTAAACAATTGCTTCCAGAAATAGTTTTTTCCCAGGACTCTGCTATTTTATAAAAGGAGTCATCTACGTAGGTTTTCATTGGGAGTAATCTGCTTTCCTTTGAAAATGCTTCGCAGAGAACTTCACAGGTCCTTTCAGAGGTGTTCATAGTAAGAATACAACAGTGTTCAGCCTCGCAGATATCTCTTATCATGTAGATAACATCATTCATAGATTCTTTAAAGTTTTCTGTACCACTTAATTTGAGAGCTATTTGAAGTACTATTGAAGCAGAACTGGAATTGATATTAGATAATCGTTTTGTATCAGCTTCATAATTCATTTCCATTACATATAGACAGTGAAGCAGATTTCCTTCATCCGGTCCTACTGGAAGGAAAGTCATATTAAACCATATATTCATTCTGTCTGGGTGTGCATAAGAATGGAGACATTTTCTATGAACAGCTGACATAAAACAGTAATTTTCAAAGTTGAGATCTCTAGAAAGGTAATCTGTATATTCAGTATTTGGAATAAATTTGTTTTTTAGCATAGAAACTCCTGGAGCAGGTTTTTCTATTGAGTCGATATATAACTTATTTCCTGTGACTATCCTGACCTTGCCATAACGATTGGAGTCGATTTTTTCAACCGAAACGACACAAGCCATGGCTCCAATATTATCTACTAAATTTTGATAATCCATACTTAGCCTCCTGATACACCCTTTTTTTTAATAGAATATGACATTCTATCTATAGTATACGACGGAATACCCTTACTAATTGTTATTTTTTGATGAATCCTTGTTCAATTCTTAGAGGAGGTTATTTTTAATAAGGGGATTATATGGTATACTATAAACAGTTGATGGGTTAGCTGAATGGGGGCGTTATGTTTATAGCTCAGTATATATTAGAAAATTATGTAATGTTATTTGAACTTGGAGGCTTACTTATGGTTGTAAGTCTCAGTGTGCATATTACTGAAAAGATGAAAAAAGCGACAAGGTTGATTGTTGCAATGATTTTTTTTGAATCGATTTCTTTTCATTTGGAAAGGTTGGCACAAGATCTGCCAACATATAATTTTTGGCGCCCTTTTTTAACTTCCTGTATTTATACAATCTATCCATTTATTCTGATATGTCTTATGACTATCACGGTAACAAGAAATCTAAGCAGAAAAAAGATATATTTTTTAATTATTCCAGAAATAATAAGCATACCGTTATATTTTACATCTCAGTGGACTCATTTAGTTTGTTATTATACTAATGACAACAGATATTTGGCGGGGCCTCTGTATAGATGGCCATATTTTTTATTTGTTTTTTATTCTTTCGTATTCGTATACTATAATATCCAATACTTTCAAGGCTTTTCTGCAAAGGAAAGGTTTTTTCCTATGTATATAATTCTTTTTCCTTTATGTGGAGTTATATATTATCTGATATTTAGAGAAGGAAGAGATTATAGTGGGCTTTTTTCTTCAGCTTTGCTGGTTTATTATATCTTTATATATATTCATATGGCTAAGATAGACCCGCTGACAGGGTTATTAAACAGGCAGAGTTATTATAAAGATATAAAAGTTAAGGAAAAAGAAATAACAGCGATAGTTTCTATCGATATGAATGATCTCAAATATCTTAATGATAACTTTGGTCATAAAGCAGGGGATATGGCACTTAAGGTCATATCAGCTATTTTTAAAGAAAATGTATTATACAATGGTTCTGTATATCGAATCGGAGGAGATGAATTTGTGATCCTTTATTCTCGTGTGGATGAGGAGACTGTAAAGAAGGACATATCAAAAATGCGAGAGAAAATAGAAAGTACAAAATATAGATGTGCTTTTGGATATACTATGATAGAAAAGAATATGAATATAGATGAAGCAGCAGCTATTGCAGATAAAATGATGTATATAAATAAAGCTGAAATGAAAGCAAATAAGATACCACAATAAATATCTTCACAGTAAATACACATCTTGAAGGTGTTAGAAGAAACTGATACAATGTGAATTTGGATTGATCATTTACATTGTGGAGGTTTATATGTTATCGCATTTATCAAATTATTCGCTTCCGATCTTTACAGCGGTGGCGTTATTTCCCGTTATCGTAGGAGTTTTTACTATCCCTTTTCTTATATGGAATTATAGAAAATATAATGGCTTATCAATTATGAGAGCAACTGTGATATTCTCATTTATTTTTTATATGATGTGTGCTTTTTTTCTTACACTTCTTCCGTTACCTTCAATAGATGAAGTTTTAAGAAGGGACCCGGTTCCATTTAATCATCACTTATTTAATAATATTATTACGGCACTGAAGGATTCAGGATTTTTATCCTCTGATTCAGCAACATGGTTTAATGCTGCAAACTGGAAAAAACTCCTTACATCTGCAATGCTTTTCCAGATTATTGCTAATATAATCATGCAGATGCCTCTGGGCTTTTATCTTAGATATTATTTCAGAGTATCATGGAAGAAAGCCTTAGGAATTGGATTCCTTACAAGTATGTTCTTTGAAATGACTCAACTTTCAGGTGTATGGGGGATATATCCATATGCATTCAGATGTCCGGATGTGGATGACTTAATGAATAATACATTAGGATGCATGATAGGGTTTTGGATGGCGCCTTTGCTTATGCGTTTTTTACCATCAGTTGAAAAGATGGATGAAACTGCAGCAAAGAGAGGGCAGAAGATGGAAATTTTTAGGGCCTTTTCTGCCTTTTCCGTTGACTGGATCGTATGTGTGATCATAAATCTTCTTGTGAATTATGCATTTGCAAACTGGATAAAGGGTTTTAGATATTCTGATACTTTACCGGAGACAATGACAAAATTAATCCTTTATTATATTTACTTTATAGTGCTTCCAAGAATCTGGAAAAAACAGACTATCGGTAATGCACTGGTTAAGGTTAAAATTGTAAGTGACATTGAGGGACAAAAAAAGGTTCCTAAGAAAGACCTTTTAATGAGATTATCACTTCAGTATTTTATTGAGCCTACAGCTGTATTTTCATTAATAATACTTATTGTCAGTACAGCAAATTCATATACAAATCCGGAAAGCACTAATATTGAAAGAGCGGTTCTGACGTTGGCAAGCCTGATTTTATTCCCAATAGTTTTTGTTACATTAATAAATATGATAGCAAAAAAGGACGGACTGCCTCATAATACTTTAACAAAAACACATTTGGAATTAGATAAGTAAGATCTTTAAATATATAGAGAATTCATAAAAAATTCTAATATTATGACTTTATTGAAAATTCAAAAATGTTATAATAAAAAAGGTGCATAGCGAGATAGCACTTAAGGTTTGCATTATATTTTACTTAAATTTCAGGTGGCTTAGATGGACTTTTCAATGAGGGTTTTACAATCATTAGACATAGTAAGTAAATTGCAGGGATTTCAGATGAATCTCCTGTTTATGTTAAAAGGAGTAGCTGTCGTTACAACGATATTTACTCTTTTATCCAGGTCTCTTTCTCAAAAAAGAAGAAGACTTCTTGTTGCTATGGGCTTTAGTTCATTTCTCTACATTGTATTTGAGATGTATTCTTATAGATTTCGTGGAGATGCGTCAAGACTGGGTTTTTACGTAGTCAGGATCAGTAATTTTATGGTATTTTTAATGCCATATATTCTGATTTTTATCTTTTCCATATATCTTACCGATATGCTGTTAAACGAAGGAAAAATAAAGAGAATTCCAAAGTCTATTGAAATAATATATTTATTTATATTATTAGGTTCATCTCTTGTAGTGCTTTCACAGTTTACCGGACTTTATTATACAGTTGATTTTGAAAATCTGTATTCCCGTACAAATGCTACATTTTGGATAAGCTATATCTGTCCAGCTATTATTTTTCCAACGCTTTTTTATACAATTATAAAGTATGGAAAAAATCTTAAAAAATGTGTCAGGATATCAATTCTTACATTTATAGTGATGCCGGTAGTTGCTACATTTGCACAGTTCTTCTTATATGGACTTTCTTTAACCAGTTTGTCACTTATTCTTCCAATGATCTATATGTTTATAATTGAACTTATGGAGATGGACAGAACTGTAAGTGAAGTAAGAGAAAAGGAAATAGAAACTTTAAATGAAAGGCAGTCTGATTATCAGAAGATGCTTGATCATAAATCCAGAGAACTTGAAAGAATCAAAGGGGCGGTTAATGAAGCCAACCTTAGAAAGGCAAGCTTTATTACCAATATGTCAAATGATATAAAGACTCCCCTTAATAATATTATTGAATATACAGATATTGCATTGAAAAATGAAAATCAGCTTGAGATACTTGATGAATATCTTTTAAAGATAAAAAAATCCAGTTTGGATCTTAGTGCTTTTATGGATGATATTCTGGATGTTACTTTAGTTGAAAGTGATAATTTCGAACTTAGTGAAGAGGCATTTTCTATTAAAGAAGCGGAAGAAGGAATTATGGATATTTTCTTATCGGAAGCAATAAGAAAGAATGTCAGCTTTGAGATTGAAAATGTTAATCTTTCAAGAGATGAAGTGCTTCATTGTAAAAGCGCTCTTGCAATGATCACGGTTAATCTTATCTCAAATGCCATAAAGTTTACTAATTCAGGAGGACATGTAAAGTTTATAGTTGAAGAAACAGATAATAATTACAACCTGATAGTAGAAGATAATGGAATAGGAATTTCAGAGGAATTCTTAGAGACCATATATGAGCCGTTTGAAAGAGAAAAGAATGCGGTAGGACGCAGGGCTCCGGGAACGGGACTTGGAATGACCATCGTAAAGAAATTAGTAGATAAGATGGGCGGAACAATTGATATTAAGAGTAAGAAGAGAGTAGGTACCAGAGTAACTGTAGCTATTCCTCTTGCCTATGTGAGTCAAACAAATAAATAAACAGAAAAAATTTAAGCCTCAATGCCTTAATATAAGGGTGTTGAGGCTTTTCTTTTTTTAATCTAATTTTATTATTTACTTGTTGACAAACAATATTATATGAGATATAGTATGTCTTGAAAATAATATTATATGACGTATAATATAGGAGGTAAAAATGACATACCAACTTACAGCGCCATTACTTGATGCCTGTGTATTGGGAATAGTTGCCGAAGAAGACTCTTATGGATATACGTTGACTCAGAAGATGCAGGAACTTGTAGACATTTCAGAATCAACTCTATATCCGGTATTAAGGAGACTTCAAAAAGAGAATTATCTTACTACATATGATAAGCCATTTCAGGGAAGAAACAGAAGATACTATAAAGTTACTCCTGAAGGATTAAAGCAACTAGAATATTACAGATCAGAATGGCTCAATTACAAAGAAAGAATTGATATTTTACTTAAAGGCGAAGGGAGAATGGAATTATGAATAAGACAGAGTTTATGAATGTATTATCCGATAAACTTCATGGACTACCAAAAGATGATTACGAGGATGCGATAAATTATTATACAGAATTTTTTATGGACGGAGATATCGATGATGAAACAGATGTTATTCCTATTGTAGGTGCTCCTGAAAATGTAGCCAGGAAGATTCTTGATGATGCGCTTGTATCACAGATAAGAAATGGAAATACTGATGATAATAATAGTAAGAGTAAATCCAGCATGTCAAAGACGATACTGCTAATAATATTATCTATATTTGCAGCACCAATAGCATTACCACTTGCCATTGCTGCTGTAGCAGTTGTTTTTGCTGTAGCAGTTAGCTGCTTTGCAGTTCTTATATCAATAGTTGTAGCATTTTTGGCTGTAATAGTTTCAGGAATTGTACTTATACCGGGAGTATTCTGGGCCGGTAATTTTGCTCAGGGACTTGTGGTTCTGGGTATGGCATTAATGGCTGTATCTGTTGGAATGGTTTTATTTAAAGGAGCATTAAGCGCATGTCGCAGCATCTTTAGAGGAATTGGTAATTTTTGTCACAATAAGTTTAATAAAAGTGAATTAAAGGAAGCTGAATAGAAAGGGGAATTATTATGAAAAGAGGATTTTGGATAGCTTCATTATCATGTTTTTTAGTAGGCTTAGCCTGCATTACAATTGGACTTGCAAAAGGCGGAAGACTTGGATTCAAAGTGGATCTTAAAAATCATAAGGTCATTACAGCTGATAGTAAAAATGTAATGAAATTTGACCAGCAGGTTGATGAATTTGAAAATATAGATCTTCGTCTTTCAGTTATCGATGTAACTATAGAGGAAGGTGATGATTTCAGAGTAGCATATATGATTGAGGAAGATCTTAAGCCTGAGATAGAAGTTAAAGATGGAACTCTTTATGTTAATGGTAGAAAATCAAATAAGTTTGAGATATCAGTTTCTTTGGGATTTGAAAATATGGGAGATGATATCAACACAATGAAGATCACGGTTCCAAAGGGAACAAAGATAAATAAAGGCGAATTACATACTTCCACAGGTGATATAAATATTACAGGGCTTGATTTTAATGATCTTTCTATTTATGGTTGTACCAGTGGTATCAGTCTTGAAAATGAAAAGATTGATGATCTCCTTGTTGATGTTTCAACTGGAGAGGTTAATCTTGACAATATAAAAGCTGAGAAAATGAGTATTAAAACATCAACTGGAGATATCATAATGGATAAGATGGATATTGATACAGGTGATGTTCATTCAAGTACAGGTGAAATAAATGGCAGGTTTGTAAATGAATTAGAGGATTACGCACTTGATATTTCCAGCAGTACAGGTGATATCACAGTAAATGATACTGAAGCAGAAAAACATTACAGCTCAAAAGGAAAAAATAACTTTTCATTTAGTACATCAACAGGAGATATTACATTAAAATTTGCTGATTGATAAGATGCATTAAAAAAGATATGATATGCCAAAATAATGGCATATCATATCTTTTTTATATTTTGTTCACACATTTTGGAGGATTTTAATGTAGAGTATAATGAAGGTGATTTTGAAGTAAAAATGTGATGTATTACGAGAATACAGGAGGGAAAATGGCCGAAAGTTATTATCAGATTTTATTTATCGTTTCATTTATATTATCGGCAGTGTATGTTTTTATATGGAACAAACATTTCGATGTGGATATAACGGCGATTTTTATAATAGTACCAATATCTAATCTGGGTTATCTGATGTATTATCAGGTGATGCCAGATATAAAAATGCTTCAAATGATGGTAAAGCTGGTTTACCTTGCAGCATGTTATCTGACATTCTTTATTACAATGTGCATACTTACCATATGTGACATCAAGATAAAAAATAAAATAAGAAATATCTGTTATGTAATAAGTTCATTATTATACATTTCAGTGTTAAGTGTCGGGCATTCAAATATTTTTTATAAAAGTATGACTGTGATAGAAAAAAATGGCGGTTATTCAGTTAGTAAAGAATATGGCTATATGCACAGTGTTTTATATTTTGTTCTTATTATATATACCCTTATTGGTATTACAGCATTATTTGCAGGAATAAAGAAGAGCCAGGTTTCAAATAAGATCATTATCCTTCTTTTTATTCCGGAAGTTGCTTCCATCGCAGGATATTTTGTTAATAGATTTTTGGCAGACAATGTGGAGATAATGCCACTTATATCAGTGCTTTCTCAGATAATGCTGCTTATCATTGTTTATAAGATGAGCATGCTTAGTATCGGTGACACTGCAGTAGAAGCGATGGTAAATAATGGTGATACCGGACTCATTTCTGTTGATAAGAATAGTAATTTTCTTAACAGTAATGAAACTGCAAGAACTTTATTTCCAATACTTAATAAGGTAAAAGTAGAAACTCCTATATCAAAGATTGACACTTTAGGAGAGATGATACAGAGTTGGATAAAGAATCTTGAAACAGAAAAAAAAGATAAAAACATAGTTAAATTTGAAAATGATCCATCAACTGATGTTGATGATGAATACTATATTGCCAGTGTGAAACCGCTTAATAATGGCAATAAGATTCTGGGTTATCAGATTTATATATCTGATGATACTGAAGGACAGAAATATATTGAACTGGTTAAGAATTATAATAAGCAGCTTGAAGAAGAAGTAAAAGAAAAGACAAAGCATATTATAGATATGCACGATAAGCTTATTCTTGGAATGGCAACTATGGTTGAAAGCAGGGATAATTCAACCGGTGGTCATATCAGAAGAACAAGTAAGGTTGTAAGTTTACTGGTTCAGCAGAAGAACTCGCTCCCAGAGAGTTTTAAGAATAAGATTATCAAAGCTGCACCAATGCATGATATTGGGAAAGTTACAATAGATGATGCAATCCTAAGGAAACCGGGAAAGATCACTGATGAAGAATTTGAGAAGATGAAGTCTCACACCAGTGAGGGGGCCCGGATAATTCACGAAATTCTTAAAGATACAGATGATGATGAATTTAAAATTATAGCTGAAAACGTTGCTCATTATCATCATGAAAAATGGGATGGATCAGGATATCCAAAGGGACTTAAAGAAGAAGGCATTCCGCTGGAAGCACGTATTATGGCAATAGCAGATGTCTATGATGCATTAGTAAGTAAGAGGGTTTATAAAGAAAGTTATTCATTTGAAAAGGTTAATGAGATAATCCTTGAAGGGATGGGAACTCAGTTCGATCCAGATTTAAAGGATATGTATGAAAGGGCCAGAAGAGGAATAGAAGATTATTATAAGGGATTAGAAAGGTCATAAAAATGGCAAGTGATACAAAAAAACGAATTCTTGATGCAGCGTTAAAAGTGTTTGCCGAAAAGGGGTATGAAGCAACAAATGTAAGAGAAATAGCTGAAGAGTTAGGATACACAAAGTCAGCTTTATATAAGCATTATAAAAGTAAAGAGGAAATCTGGGATGCTTTAATAGATAAGCTGGATCTGCACTATGAGAAAAATTTTGGGTCAGTGGACAATCTTCCGCCAATACCTTCAAATGGTGAGGAACTAATTCAGCTTGTAAATAAGATGACTGCATTTACTATTAATGATGAAAATATAAGGATGATAAGAAAAACTGTTATGATGGAGCAGTTTAGAGATGAAAAAGTCAGGGATCTTGCAACAAAGCATTTTCTAAGCGGCACAAGAAATCTATTTATGAATATATTTGATCAGATGTTAGAGCAGGGGACTATTAAAAGATATGATACTTCTATTCTTGCATTTGAACTTACAGCTCCAATAACTCAGCTGGTTCATCTTTGTGACCGTGATCCTGAGAAGATTCCGCAGGTTATGAGGATGATCGAAGTATATACCAGACATTTTGTAAAAGTCTATTGTATTGATTGAAAAAATGTAATAAAATGCAACTGTGTTGCAAAATGAAGAGGTGACACCTTAGTGTTGCCTCTTTTGTTTTATTTTGAAGGAGATTTATATGTCAAAAAGAGAAGTACCAGTTGTAATAATCACAGGCTATTTAGGTTCAGGTAAGACTACACTTATGCAGAACATTCTGAATCAGGAAAAAAGAAAGGTGGCACTTATAGTAAATGATATGGGAAGTGTCAATATTGATGCATCAATCCTTAATAAAACAGGCAATCAGGTGCTGCAGGTTGAGATGGTTGAAATGCAGAATGGATGCATATGCTGTACTTTAAGAGATAAGTTTATTGATGAAATAGAAAGGCTTTCACAGGATAAGTCTATAGAAGCAATATTTGTTGAAGCTTCTGGAATAAGCGAACCATCTTCAATAGCCGGAGCATTTGAAAATTACTGTGAAATGACAGAGGATACAAGGGTTTATCTTAAATCTGTAGTGTCAGTTGTGGATGTTGACAGAATCTACCGTGAATTCCTTCATGATCTTTCAAATGATGATGATACAGAAGATGGAGATATCATAAATCTTATAATGGATCAGATAGAATTTTGTAATCTGATGATCTTAAATAAGATAGATCTTCTTAGTGATAAAGAGTTAGAGAAAGTTAAGAGCGGGCTTAGAAATATCCAGCAGGAAGCAAGAATGATAAGCTGTATTAATGGTAAAGTGGATTTAGATGAGCTTCTTTCTGGAAAAGATTTTTGCTTTGAAGAGGTTGAGGCCTTTTCTACAGTCCAGAAAGCATTAAATAACTGTGATAATGATGATGAAAAAGCCTGTGTTGATGAATATGGTATATCATCATTTGTATATGAAGACAGAAGACCTTTCAACAGAGATGCATTTAATGCATTTTTGGATAAGTATCCGGAAGTACTTATCAGAACAAAAGGATATATATGGTTTGCTGATGACTGGAAACATATACAGTTGTTTGAACAGGCCGGAAGAAATGCTTCAGTTACAGAGCTTTCAGAGTGGGTATCAGCCTGGAAGGAAGATGAATTAAATAAACTAGTGGAAGAATATCCCGATATTAAAGATGACTGGGATGATACATTCGGAGACAGATGTAATCAGCTGGTATTTATTGGAAAAGGGTATGAGAAAGCGGATATAGTTAACCTTTTAGAAGATTGTATTGAGGAAGAGTACATAGAAGAAGTATAATATTCCTTAGGTTAAATTTTTTTAAGGGGTAGATGAATGAAGATATCAGCATATATAAGAATAGTACTTATCTTAATATGTCTTATAGCAGGTTTTTTGGTGGTCTGTATGTTTCCTGATTTATGTGATTTTTATTCTGATCATATTTATGTAAAAATATGCAACAGGATATCTAAAATAACAGGAAATATTAAGATAAATCTTGGCGAGATCATTATGTATCTTTTGGCTTTGCTGCTGGTATTTTTATTTATTTTTCTAATACTTCTCATATTTTTAAGAAAAAAAAAGGGTTATAAGAAATTTACATTAGGATACAGTAAAACTATTTCTGTTATCGCACTTCTTATGGTAGTGGATTATATGATCACCTGGGCTGTACCATTTTCAGGGAAAGTGCTGGGAGGTAAGGTTTATTCTGAAAGAGTAAATTATACCAATGGTGAAGTTGAGACAATCCTTAAATATCTGATCAAAAATATAAATGCAGCAGCAGATGAGATTGATATTAAATACCAGATGGCAGGTAATAAGTATATTGTTGATTTTAAAAGCGAGGAAGAGATGAATAATTTAGTGATCCAGGCTTTAAGATCAATGGAGGATGATTATCCAAGACTGGCAGGTTATTATCCGGTTATTAAAACTGCATATTGTTCTGATATTCTGGATATTATGAATATCGGTGGATATAATTATCCTTATACCATGGAACCTACATGTAATAAATATGTGGATCCGCTATATCAGCCGCTTCTTAATTGTCATGAATATGTTCATCACAAGGGTTATTATAAGGAAAATGAGGCCAATTTTATAAGTGAGGTAGCCCTTTCAAAGAGTAAGGATCCATATTTAAGACTTATTGCTTATCTGGATATGTATTATTATGTATCCTCTTCATATTTAGAGAATAACAAAAAATTACCGGATAATCTTCCTAAGATTAATGAAAGAGCACATATTAT
>AUXO015702473.1_pt1 | contig 15155 bp, 15 predicted proteins | sample 768731 | NCBI WGS metagenome assembly AUXO01 (sample SAMN02715735, study PRJNA202380) | gut metagenome | biome: sheep rumen | host: Ovis aries | place: New Zealand: Palmerston North
AACCTGAAAACTATTTGAATTATGAAAGAAAAAAGTGAAATGACTGTGAATGAAAGCTTGGCCCTCATCACAGAAACGATGAACAACAGTCGTAAGGCTATTCTTCGAAACAGCGCGAAACATTTTGTACTTTGGGGATGTGTCCTCATGGTATTATCCTTCACCATCTGGCAGCTATGGAGTAGCACCGGTAACCCAGCCTGGAATTACTTGTGGTTTGCCATGCCTGTGATTGGCTATCCTTTGGCTTTAGTACTATCAAAGAAGGATGAAACTGCACCCCAAAGTGAGATCAGTCGTCTGATAGGGTACGTCTGGACTGCGTTTGGTGCCTTTGCCATAAGCCTCTCCGCTATTGCTGTTTTTGCAGTTCCTATGCACATTACCCTTTTAATCGTGGTGATCTTGGGGCTTGCTGAATGTATTTCTGGTGTACTGCTCAAGAACTGGCCTATCATCATCTGTGGCTTTATCCTGGGTGTTGGTGGGGCTGTGGCTGCCATGTTGTGGAAGTCCGAGGCTCAGTTGTTGCTCTTCACGCTGGGAGGTTTACTTTTAGTGGTGACGGGGCTTATTGTTAAATTTCAATATAAGTAATGCCATGTTTCCGAAACTCGACCCGATTCTGCACTCAGAGTTGAGGCTGGCTGTGATGTCCATTCTTGCGGGAGCCGATTCTGCCGACTTCTCCTATATCCGCAAGCAGACAGGTGCCACAGCTGGAAACTTGAGCGTGCAGATTGACAAGTTGTCTGCCGCTGGCTATATCACAGTGGAAAAAGGGTTCAAGGGTAAAATGCCTTGCACCACCTGTCAGATTACTCCAGAAGGGCAGAATGCCTTTAAGAATTATGTAGATGCATTGAAAGAGTATCTCTCAGCCGGAAAATAATCCTGTTTTTTAATGTTGGCTGATGATGGCTTTCAACTCGTTCAGGCTCAGTGCTCCACTCTGGCGCCAAACCACTTCTCCTTTGCGGAAAAGCATCAGGGTGGGCACAGCCTGAATCCGATAGGTCATGGAGAGCTGCTCGTTCTTGTCCACATCTATCTTGATGATGCGGATGCTGTCTCCCAAATCTTTCTTTAGCTGTTCCAGCACGGGGTGCATCGTCTTGCATGGTCCGCACCAAGTAGCAAAAAAGTCTACTAGTGTTAGCTGGTCACTGTTTATGATCTCACTGAATTTTTCCATTGTAGTTCTTTTTTTATTTTACTGATTTGACTCTAGTTCTAAGAGTCTTGCTTTTCTTTCTACACCTCCGGCATAGCCTGTTAACGATCCGTCACTGCCTATCACTCGGTGGCAGGGGATGAGAAGTGAAATAGGGTTGTGTCCCACAGCTCCTCCTACAGCCTGAGCCGACTTACACTGTATTTTTCTGGCTATCTCTCCATAGGTGGTGGTTTGACCATAAGGAATCTCCAAAAGCACCTTCCATACCTTTTCTCTGAATGTAGAGCCTCGTGCTAGTAAGGGAGGGGTGAATGTGGGTTCCTTCCCACTGAAGTAGATATCTAGCCACAGCCTTACCTGGTGGAAGACTGGCAGACAGGGTTGTAGGGCGGAACTATCTATAAGCATCTTCTCATCAATATTCCTCTGCCCATCAAACCATAGCCCCGTGAGTGCGGTACCGTCCGAGGTCATGGTTATGCGTCCCAAAGGAGATGTGTAGTATGCTTTATAATTCATTTCTTCATTCCTTTTGAGCAAAGATAGCAAAAATAATGCAGAAGTATAGCTTTTTTTTTATATTTGCAAATGCTAAACGTAACCTTTTAACTTAAATCTTGTTTTATGAAACTTTATTCCAAAGAGAATGCTATGTCCCTTTTAGGACGATTCAGATTCTTCTCTATTCTGGTGAGTTTCCTGTTCTTGGGCCTTCAGACAGTAAGTGCACAGTCGTTCCAGCTGAAGGATGACGGCTATTTCAATGCCGGTGGTACTGATGTCATGGTTTTTAGCGATTTCTATCCTGAAGGTCATCAGGGTGGTGTTTGCGTCATTATGAACGGTAAGCGTATTGCTACGAACGGTGACATCCGGATGGAGGCTACTCCTGGGCAGTGGCAACCTGTGCCTAAACAACTTAGCCGTAAGGTTGAGGGGAACCGTATTGTAACCACGCTCTGTTACCCGGATTCTTCTCGTCACATTACCGGATTCAACCCTATGGTTTATCCGGATTATGCGTTCACTTATGTGGTAACCGTGGAGCCTCAGGGGCGTAGTATTGTGGTGAATGTCGACTTGGATAAACCTGTGCCTGACTTTCTCCTTGGAAAGGTGGGATTCAACCTGGAGTTTTTCCCTGGCGAGCTTTTTGGCCAGCCTTGGATTATGGATAATCAGTCTGGTATATATCCTCAACAGCCTAACTCTCCATTGCTTACACAACCTACGAACCGGGGACACGATGGAAACTATTTCTTGGGTCGGGGTCAAAAAGCCGATTTGGCCCAGTTGGATGCAGAAGGGTATAGCCCGCTTCGTGCCGATGATATTATCGCTCTTCCGTATGCTGAAGGACAAAAGTTTACCTCTCGTCCCGATGATAAGAACCAGAAGCTTACCGTGGAATCTCTTACGGGAAAACTGAAATTGTACGATGGTAGAATGAACCACAACAATGGCTGGTTTGTTCTTCGCAGTGAAATAGCACAGGGAGCTACGAAAGGTGCCGTGCGCTGGATCATCACTCCTGAAATAGACAATTCATGGCGCTACCAGCCTGTCGTTCAGACTTCTCAGGTGGGCTATCAACCGCAGCAGCGTAAGCCTATTGTTATTGAGACGGATGCTCGTGATCAAGTTTCTGGTTTAGTTCAGCTAGTGCGTATCGATGCGCAAGGTGAGACGGTGGTGAGCACTCAGGAACCTAAGGTTTGGGGAAAGTTCCTCCGTTACCAATATCTCACTGCCGATTTCACCCAGGTTACTGAACCGGGTCTATATCAGGTGCGTTACCAGAACAGTTGTTCTAGCATCTTCCGCATTGCTCCGGATGTGTACGACAGGGGTGTATGGCAGCCTGTCATTGAATATTTCCTTCCGGTTCAGATGTGCCACATGCGTGTTTCAGAGAAGTACAGGGTATGGCACGATGCCTGCCACATGGACGATGCACTCATGGCTCATGTAGGTAATCATATTGATGGTTACGACCAGCGTCCTGGGCTTTCAAAGTTTAAGGAAGGGGAGCCGGTTCCAGGAGTGAACATCGGAGGATGGCACGATGCAGGCGACTTTGACCTTCGTGTGGAGTCTCAGGCTGGTGAGTCTTATATCTTGGCTTTGGCTTATGAACAGTTCCATCCGGAGATTGATGTCACTTCCATTGATCAGAAACGTCATCGGGTGGAAATTCATGAGGCTGATGGAAAGAACGATATCTTGCAGCAGGTGGAGAATGGTGCCCTTTCTGTGGTACGTTCCTATCAGGCGCTGGGTCGTCTGTACCGAGGCATCATTTGCAACAACTTGCGTCAATATGTGCTTTTGGGTGATGCAGCAGCTATGACCGATGGTGTGCTGGGAAATGCTGACGACCGTTGGATATTCACGGAGGATAATCCAGGAAGGGAACTCAGCACGGCTGCACAACTGGCTGCTACGGCCCGTGTGCTCCGTGGGTTCAATGATGAACTGAGTGGAGAATGCTTGAGCATTGCTACTACTATCTATGAAAAGACCGTAGCAGGGGAGTCCTTGGAAAGAACGAAACTGCAGGCTGCTGTGGAACTTTACCTCACTACGGGTGAGCAAAAGTATCTGGACTACATCCTTAGTAAGCAGGACAAGGTTATAAGTAGTATTAACCGCACAGGATGGTTTACAGCTCGCATCGCTAAGCAGCTAGAAGGCCGTAAAGATAAGAAGGCTCGAAAGTTTGTGGCTGCCTTCCGTGAAGCACTCACAGGATACCGCGCCCAGCTTGATGCACTCTCTGCAGAAACTCCTTACGGTGTACCATATCGTCCTAGCATCTGGGGCGCAGGATGGGATATTCAGCGATTTGGCTTTGAGTATTACTTCCTCAACGATGCTTACCCCGACATTTTCCCGTCACGCACCATTTATAGTGCCTTGGACTTCATTCTGGGTTGTCATCCGGGCTTGAACACCGCTTCCTTTGCTTCTGGAGTGGGTGCCAAGTCTGCTACCGTGGCTTACGGTCTGAACCGTGCCGATTGGTCCTTCATCCCGGGTGGTGTGGTATCCGGTACCGCACTTATTCGTCCGGATTTCCCTGAACTGCTTACCTTCCCATTCCTTTGGCAGCAGACAGAGTATGTGCTGGGAGGTGGTTCATCTCACTATATGTTCTTGGTATTGGCAGCTCAGCAGAAACAATAAAAGAATGGAAGAAAATAAGACACAGAAGGTAGTGGACCTTTATTTCCAGGCTGTGGATGCCATGAATAAGGAGCACTATGCCTATGCGTTTCAGATACTCCAGGAGACCGTCCGTCAGGGTTTACCTGAAGGGGCGGCCACCTTGGGTACGCTCTATGCGAATGGCTTGGGTACGGAAAGGAATCTGGAAACTGCCGTCAAGTTCTGGGAATTTGCTGCTCAGCAGGGGGCTGTGGAAGGCCTGGTAAACATGGGAGTGAGCTACTGGACGGGGCAAGTGGTAGGGCAAGACAAGCAAAAAGCCGTGAACCTCTTAGAGCAGGCTGCACGGCTGGATGATTGGGGATATGAAGTGCTTCAGGAATTGGCTCAGGAAGAACCTGAAAATGTGTATCTTCAAGAGGCACTGAAGCGGCTCTAACGGCTTTATCCACTGTAGTTGTGGTCTATGATGAAGTCGAACTTTACACCCGGTATCAGGGATTCTAGTTTTTCTGTCAGTTCTTTTACCAGTGCTTCATCATCGTGTACGGAATAGTGAGGCACGATATCCACCGTCAATCGGTTTTCTTTCTCATAGTAGTGTAATCCGTGGGCTTGAGTTACCTTCGGATTGGATTTCAAAGCCTGCATCACCGTCTTTTGCATGTCGGATCGTCTGTTCTTTCCGGTAGCTATGGCGTAGATTCCCACTGTCAGCACTATTCCATGGCGTTCCAGCATCTTCATGGTAATATCTCGGGTCAGCTCGTGAATCTCATACGCATTCATCGTATCATTCACGCTGATGTGTAAGGAACCTACCATCAGCTCCGGTCCATAGTTGTTCAGAATGATGTCGAATACGCCATGCACTCCGTCGAAGGCTGCCACTTCCTGCTTGATTTCTTTTACCAGTTCTGGAGATACACGGGCTCCCAGGAGTTCATTCACCGGAGAGGCCAGCATCTCTACACCAGCCTTGATGATGACTATGGAGATGAGTGTACCCAGTATGCCATCCAGAGAAAAATCCCAGATGAGCATGATGCCTGCAGAAATCAGGGTAGACAGGGTGATGATGGCATCGAATAGGGCATCCGATCCAGAGGCTTTCAGCGCATCGCTCTTTAGTTCTTGTCCTTTCTTCTTCACATACTGGCCTAAAATCAGTTTCACGCCGATGGCCAGTATGATAACCGTGAGGGTCACTACGGAATAGTCGGGTTCCGTGGGGTGGATGATTTTCTTCACCGACTCAATCAGTGAGGTTACACCGGCCCACATCACCAGTATGGCTATAATGATGGCACTGAAGTATTCTATTCTACCATGACCGAAAGGATGTTCTTGATCTGCAGGACGCTGTGAGAGCTTGGTGCCTACTATGGTTATTACACTGGAGAGCGCATCGCTCAGGTTGTTCACCGCATCCATCACAATGGCCACACTATTGGCCACCAAACCCACGGCAGCCTTGAAACCAGCCAGCAGTACATTAGTCGCTATTCCTATATAACTAGTCTGGATAATCTGCTCATTTCTGCTGGTGGGAGTAAGTTCCGCAGCTTGCTTCGACTGCTTTTTCCGTTTGTTTCTGATTTCTACATACAGGGAAACGATGGCCAGCAGTACGCCTATCACTCCTATGAACAGGCTGATATAATCTACGTTCTCCTTGGCAAATGTAAGAATACTATCCATGTTTAGTGTTATTTTCTGGATGCGAAATTACGAAAATAACACTAAACAGGAAATCTTTTCTGGAAGAATTGGTTTTTTTTACCAGTTCAAAGGCTCTTGCAGGATATTACCGTCGGTCATCGGACTGTCGGCCTCACCAAAGGCATTGGCCTTATACTGAATGCACAGCATGGTCAGATTCTCCTTGCCTGTATTCTTCAAGGCTCTTTTTCCATCTGGTGCCACCCGTACGATGGTTCCCTCGCTTACAGGGAAAATCTCTCCGTCCACTTGGTACTGGCCTTCACCTTTCAGGATAATGTAAAGCTCTTCATGAGTCTTGTGGGTGTGTAGGAAACCGCTGTCCTGACCTGGAACCAGGGTCTGGAAGCTCAGCTCACTACCGGTAGCACCTACAGCCTGTCCTGCAAATACTTTACCTTGAATAGTCACAGGTCCCATAGGCAGTACATGCTCTATAATCTCATCCATACGTCCTACACTCACTGCGGTGTAATTCTTTCCACTCTTGATCGTCTCAATCTTTTTCATATCATTTCATTTATTAGTTAGTAATTTTATTTTTCAGATGCAAATATAAATACTTTGTTTCAGTTCTACAAGTACTATCTAAATGTGCAGTCGGTTACTAAAAGGTAGGAAATGCGTATTTTGCGGAAATACCTATTTTAGGCTTTAACCTAGATTAACACTGAAGAATAAAAACTTGAAGAAAAGTTGGTTACTTTCAGAAACTATTAGTACTTTTGTGGCGCACTAAATGAAAAAATAGATGAAAGAGATTACGGCAGAATACATGGCTTGTCCTATCCGGAACGTCATCGACCGTTTCGGAGATAAGTGGTCGCTCCTTGTTCTTTATGGACTCTGGCAATTCAATCCACAGTCCTTGCGTTTTGGTGAGCTTCATAAGCTCATGACGGACTGCTCCCAAAAGATGCTCTCCCAGACGCTGAAACGTCTGGAGAAGAATCATTTGGTCTCCCGGAAACAGTATGCAGAGATTCCTCCTAGGGTAGAGTACACCCTCACCGATTTGGGTCAGTCCCTCATGCCGGCCATCGCCCCACTGCTTCAGTGGAGCTTAGACCATTTTAGTGAGGTGACCGATGGCAAAGTCATCGTTTAGATGGAATGGGCTATGCTGAGGCCCTGATGGATGCGATGCCCCATACCGATACCGTCGCGCATGTTGCCGGCTAGAATCAGACCGGGGTACTGCTGTTGCAGCTTTTCTATGGTCTGGAAACGTACTCCACTGTCGCTCCAGTATTGTGGAATGGCGTGGGTGTGACGGAAGATGCGCAGCAGGTCGGGCTCCATGCCTGCAGGGTATTTCAGCATGCTGTGGAAGGCTTCCAGAGCTATCTCCCGTATCTCATCGTCGGTTTTCTGCAGATAGTCGGTGTGTCGGGCGCCTCCTATGAAATAGGAATACAGGGCACCTCCCTCTGGGGCACGGTTCTGGAAACAACTGGAGGGGAACAGGATACCTAGCACTCTTTTCCCTTCTTTGCTTGGAACCAGTCCACCGAAGGCTGGAATGTCCAGTCCGTGTGCATCCTTCACACCCAGGCTAACCTGGATGATAGGGGCATAGAACAGCCCAGACATTTTTTTCATTTCCTCTTCTTCTATAAAAGGCAGCAGTTGGGGCAGGGCATAGGCTCCCACGGTAGTAATCACTTGGTTGCAGCGTATTTCCTCGTTCCCGTAAGTTACACTCCACTTGCCCTTCTCCAGAGGCTGCACCTGAATGTCAGTGGCTCCTGTAATAATCTCCAGACCTTGAGCTAGCGCCTCTGTCATGCGTTCCAGTCCACCTGTCACAGAGAAAACCTTCTTGGTGGCCAGTTTGTCCCGCTCCGTCTTGGGCTGTTTAGCCTTGGCTATGGAACCACGGATGAAACTACCGTAGTTCGCTTCCAGGTTGTACAGTTTCGGAAGGGCATACTTCGTGGTTAGTTTCATAGGGTCGCCTGCGTAGATACCCGAAACAAAAGGATCTACGGCATACTCATAGAAGGATTTTCCCAGTCGTCTCTGCGCCAGAGAGCCCACAGATTCATTCGGGTCAGTTCCCTTTTTGCGCCAAGGCTCTCCCAGAATACGGAATTTGTCGCTCCAGCGGAAAAGGGGAGTACCTATTGCACTCAGAGGCCCTGAAGGCAAAGCATGGAAACTGTTTCCTTTCCAGATCATACGCCTTTTGGAGGATTCGCGGGCCACTTCCAGTTCACACGCATTCCCCAGGCTGTTGAACAGTTCAGTTACCTCGGGGTAGGAAACCACACCCGTGTTTGGTCCACTCTCAAAGGTGAACCCATTTTCCGTGAAGGTCTGAATCTGACCGCCCACACGGGACTGTTTCTCCAGTACCACTACATCCCTTCCTAGCCTCTGCAGTTCAAAGGCTGTGCTCAGTCCGGTAAGACCGGCACCTATCACTACTATATCGTGTTGTTTCATCTTATATCGGTTTTGAGAATTTCTTGTCGGTATTCACCATCAGGGGGTCCAGGGCAGCAGCCACACAGCGTACCAGGGGCCTTCCGTCTGTATTTATATAAAGGTATTCTCCGTCTAGCGTCAGAATTCCGTCGGTGGCCATTTCACGCATCTGGCCTTCATCGTAGTGGCAGGCCTGGCGCACTTCTTCCACTGTCAGTCCCAGTCGCTCTGCTAAATCCGGCCAGTGCAGCTGGTAGTTGCACATCAGTGCTTCTATCACCTCCCGCACTATCTTTTCCTGTGCGGATAGGCGGTAGCCTCTAGCGGTGTAAAGTTTTCCTTCGTTAATGGTGCTGATGTACTCCTGAATGTCCCGGCCATTTTGGGCGTAGATGTCGTCCAGCTGGCTGATGCCAGTCACTCCGAAGGCATAGACCTGAGCGGTGGTGCGTCGGGTGCAGTATCCTTGGAAATTCCGGTGCAGACGACCTTGAGCCAGGGCTTGTGCCAGCTCGTCTTCAGGGAGTACGAAGTGGTCCAGTCCCACGGGAACATAGCCTGCCTCTTGCAGGATGCGCGATGCCTCCTCAAACATGCCGTTCTTCTCCTCGTCGGCAGGGAGCCCGGCTTTATCCAGCACTTTCTGTCGGGGGAAAATCATTGGCAGATGAGCATAGGCAAAGGTCACCAGTCGGTCTGGACGTAAGGCTGCAGCTTGGCGCATGGTCTCCCTAAAGCTCTCTATGCTCTGTTTCGGAAGTCCGTAGATAAAGTCCATGTTCACCGTGGCTCCGCTTCCTCTCAGAATCTGCAGAATCTCCTCCATCGGGAGCAGGGAAGGACGTCGTCCCGAAGTCTTCAGCACCTCTTCCCTGAAGTCCTGTACCCCCAGACTGTAGCGCGTGAACCCACACTCCGTCAGGGCTACCCAGTCGTTTTCGGTCAGGTATCCAGGGTGGCATTCTATAGCTATCTCCGGACGGTCTATCACGGGGAAAAGGGAGAGCATGTGCTCCGTCAGTTCCTTAATCATAGGAACCGGTAGGGCAGTAGGGCTACCCCCTCCATAATGAATCTGCGAGATTTTGCGGCTCTTGTCTATATGCTGCGCTACCCGGTCCATTTCCCGGTGTAGGGCATCCACATAGGCCTGTACCGTCTCCATCCGCCCCATCGGGTAAGAGTTACATCCGCAGTAGTGGCACAGGTGCCTGCAGAAAGGCACGTGCACGTAGAATGAAATTTGGTTTTGACGGGCTTGGTTCGATGCTTCCACAGCCCTTAGATAGTCCACCTCAGTCAGAGGGCCGAAGTAGTTGGCCGGTGGGTAGCTCGTGTATCGAGGCACCGGTCGGTTATATTTCTGAATAATTTCAGTTTGCATGTTTCAGTTTAAAAACAATTAGTACATATAGAATCATAATCAGGGTGATGCCCACCTCTGTAGCAAATAGTCCTTGGAAGCCTAAGTGTCCTGCCAACGTACCGCTCAGGGTAGCCATGATGATGCCGCTTAGGTGCGTAATCACGGTCTGCACGGTAAAATCGGTTCCCTCACGTCCAGGGCGCACGCACTCCATGGCAGAAGTGTAGACCACGATGGTAGCCATTCCGTAGCTGCACCACAGCAGGATGATGGCTCCGTAGAGCATGGCTGTGGTAGGGGTGCCCAGGAAGGACATTCCCAGGAAGCACAGGGTGGTTACCAGGATAAGGCAGGCAAACAGGATACGGGCTTTATAAACCCCTATACGGCGAACGATGAATCCTCCGGAAAGGGAAGCCAGGAAGGCAGCCGATGTGCCCACAATGCCGCTCATCACGCCTATTTCTTTCATGCTGTAGCCCAGATCCACCAGCCAAGGGCGTACCATGGACAGAATGCCTATGATGCAGGCATAATACAGCACCAGGAATCCCACTTGCCTCCAGATGCCCTTCTGCGCAAAGAACGAGGCAAAGTCGATGAGGCGGGCCCGTTTCTCCTTGCTCTTCTGTTCTATCTGGATGTTCTTTCGCATCAGCAGCGGAATGAGCATGAACAGCACGAAGAGACCCAGGCAGGTGGTCACGGTGCGCCATCCCCACTGGTTCAGTACCAGCAGCAGTACGCCGCTACCTATCATGGTTCCTCCGAAGCTACCCATGGACTGCATGCTGTTCACCAGGTTCTTGTCCCGGCCTTTGTGCATCAGGATAGCCAGTGCGTCGGTGGCTATGTCCTGGGTAGCCGAAGCCACCAGGGAAAGGCTCACTAGGAGAATCACCAGGTGCACATGGCTGATGTCGAACTGACCAGCCAGGATGATGAAGAAGGCATAGATACACTCGCTTCCGATGATGCAGCGCTTAAAATCACGTCCTGTGATGCACTGCCTGTCTACCAGGGGCGACCACAGGAACTTTAGTACCCAGGGCAGCTTCACCAGCTGCAGCAGGCCTATCACGGCCAGTGGGTATTGAGCCTCTCGCATCATCACCTGAAGGGCGGTGGCGAAGAAGCTGGATGGGATACTTTGAGCGATGTAGAGGCAGAAGAACATCGGTAATGCGACGCCTCTGCCTCCTTCTTTAGATGAATTGAAGATATTCGTATTTATCATGTTTACAAATCAATAATCACTGAGGTTCCGAACGACATCGGACGGCCTTTCTGTCCCATGGCGTTCCCGGCCTTGAAGTAGTAGGTCAGATAGTTCGTATCAGTCAGGTTCTTTCCCCATACTTCCCAGGTCAGTTTACCGAAGGTGGCACTCACCTTGGCATTCAGCAGGGTGTAGAATTTCTGCGCCACTGCATTGTCTTCGTTCCAGTATATCTTACCCATACCGTTCAGTCCGGCGCTGAATACCAGTCGGTCTAGCACGGAGTTGGTAGGCAGTAGGGTATAGCTTCCGTTCACAGACAGGGTATGTCTTGGAACCAGTGGCAGCACGTTTCCGCTGTAGTCCACGGTCTCACTGCGCTTGTATTCCTTAAAGCGTGCGTAGGTATAGCCATAGTTCACGTTGAAGGTCAGTGGCTGAATAGGGCGCAGGGTAAGGCCCAGCTCCACACCTTTGCTGTCGCTGTGTCCTGCGTTTCGGGTGATGTTTCCCACACCGGCTATGGTCTGGGTAATCTGCTGGTGGCGCCAGTCCACATAGAACAGGGTCACTTCTGCATCCACCGCATGGTTCAGGAAGGAGAGCTTGGTACCCACCTCATAGTTCCAGTTGTACTCTGGCTTGTAGGTGCGCTCGTCGTCCTGCAGGAAGGTGGAGTTGAAGCCTCCGGTCTTGTAGCCTCGGGTCAGCGATGCATAGAACAGTTCATTGTTCTGGGTCAGGTACCGCAGGGTGAACTTCGGAGTGAGCTGGGTAAAGCTCAGCTTGCTGTCGTACACATCCACGGGGCTTCCCAGCTGGGTAGCCCATGCCTCTGTGCGGTAAGCCTTGTAGTCTTCGTGCGCATGTTCGTAGTCGAAGCGAAGGCCCAGCTGTGCCTGCAAACCGCCTACGATGTCCAGGGACGACTGGTGGTAAAGGCTCACTCCAGTGGTAGGGGTGTCGTAGAACTTTGGTGTGCAGTAATTCTGTGATATATAGGTAGTAGACAAGCTTTTCTTATAGCCATCGTTGAAGAAGAAAGCTCCTACCATCCACTGGTAGCGATTCTCGTTGTTGGACTTCATTGTAACTTCCTCACTGAAGATGTTCTGCCTTACGCCTTGCTTCACCCAGTACAAGTCTCGTGCGGTGAAGTCCTGGTCTATTCCCATGTGGTCGTCTATATACTGATAGGCTGTCTGACTGTTCAGTTCCCATCCTTCGCCTTCATATCGTGCGTTCAGACCGGCTGTGGTAAGCTGCCTCATGTAAGAGCTGTAGCGGTTGTAGTTTATTTCTCCCGTCTCATCTTTCTCCACATCGTAGATGGCGTATGGATAGCCGCCCTGATCACTGTTTCGGTAGCTGATGTCGGCTGTCAGCGTCCATCTTTCCGAAGGCTTCCAGAAGATACGTCCACGAATGAAACCCTCGTTGAACTTGTCCACCTTACTGTTATCAAAGGCATTGGTAAAGTAGCCGTCGTTGTGTCGGTAGCTACCGCTCACGGCATAGCCCAGGTTGTCGTTTATCTTCCCATAGTGGTACAGGTTTGCTCCGGCATCGTTGTACTTGCCGTAGCTCAGCTTCACCCGGGTGCCCTGATACTCCAGTGCAGAGTGGGTGTAGGCATTGATGATACCACCTATACAGTTGCGTCCGTACAGGGTTCCCTGAGGGCCACGCAGCACTTCCAGAGAAGACAGGTCGAACAGGTCGTCATCGAAGGAGGAACGCTCCATGTGAGGCACCCCGTCCACGTAGAAACCCACGGTAGGGCCGTTGGTCTTGGAACCCACGCCACGCACGAATACGGGTGAGTTCTGGCGCGTACCATATTCAGGGATGAAGAAGTTGGGGATGGTGTATCCCAGGTCCTTTATGCTGGTCATCTCCGCATTGCGCATAAACGACTTGGAAAGTTGGGTCACAGCCAGTGGGTCTTGCCCTCTGGAGTCCTGTTTGAAACCCACTACCACTACCTCTTCCATACGTAGGTTTCCAGCCACTGTGGTATCCACTGGCTCTGTATGATTAGCCTGCACACTGGCAGAAAAAACACATCCTATGAATAAAGTCAATAGTCTCATAAATCTTTTTACTCTTTAAAAAATAAATCAGGTTTAGTTGTGTGAAATCTTTTTTCGGCTGCAAAGATAGAACCTTTCCTCCTTATCCACAATCCCCATTTATTTGGATTTTTTACTTCCAGCCCCCCCCGTAAATTCCACTTTATAAGCTACTTTCCTCATTTATGGGGATGATTTTTTTTTTTCAAAAAGTTTTCATATTACAACTGGTATGTGTAATTTTGCATCGTACAGAGAAACAAATACAGACATTTCCTTTTTAAATTGGAGAGAGCAAGCTAAATATGACAGAAAAAACTACAACTCTCTTCTATTGTCGAGAGTTGACACCAGAAGAAGAAAAGATTCAAAACCGTAGAATGGCCAACATAGCTAAGGTTTTGTCTAACCCCATACGCCTTAAAATATTAAGGTTCTTGGCCAAACAGAAAGAATGTTTCAACGGTTCCCTTCATGAGGAACTGGGTATCCCTAGGGCCACCATTTCCCAGAACCTGCAGATGCTTAAAGATGTGGGGCTTATCCATGGGAAGATAGAATCTCCTAGAATTAAATACTGTATCAACCGGGAGAACTGGGATGAAGCCCGGAACATGTTCGCTGCCTTCTTTGCGGATTGTGTAAAAGAAAAGGAGGATAGTTCTTGCTGCTAGAAAAGATTTTTCATTATCTTTGCCGCATCAACTTAAACACTTCAAAAAATCATGATGAAAGCATCTTCTATTTTTATGCTGGCTGCAGCCTTGCTGGTGGCTTGCTCTGGTGATGGCTCGGTGAAATTCGACGTAACCGGAATCAATGCGCCTCAAGACGGAGCTACCGTGTATGTAAGAGACCGCATGAGTGGTAACCCTATAGATAGCGCCGTGGTGGCTGGCGGTACCTTCCACATACAGGGTAAGGCAGCTAAGGATGCCTTCCTTTCCGTGGAGTTCCAGGAGGCTACTTGGCTCTTCCCGTTCTTCAACGATGGTGAAGCGCTGCAGATCAACATGGCCGACAGTGTGATGACGGGTTCTGAACTGAATACCAAACTCTCTGTTTGCGACCGCCAGGATGCGCGTGAGTATGGGGAGTACGACCGGTTCATCAAGGCCTTTCTGGCCCAACCAGACTCTGTCCAGAAAGCTCAGGAAACAGAATTCATCCAGGAATATGAAAAACGCCTCAAGAAATATACCGATTTCTACCTGAAAGTCATAGAGGACAATAAGGACAACCTTATCCCAGTGGCTTACGTGCACAACTTGCCATCGCTGGTGAGCATGGAGAAATTTAAGGAAATCACTTCGTCTGGCGCTCCGTTCACCCAGCATCCTTACGTGGTAAATATGGTGAAGATCCTGGAAGAATCGGCAGCCGCTGACAACCAGGCCGAAGCTAGCAAGAATCAGATTATAGGCCAGAAATTCAAGGACTTGGAAGAGGCCGATCCTGATGGAAACCTGCATAAACTCAGTGAGTACGTAGGAAAAGGCCAGTGGGTGCTGGTAGACTTCTGGGCATCGTGGTGCGGCCCTTGCCGGGCTGAGATGCCTAACGTGGTAGCAGCTTACAAGAAGTTCCACCAGGCAGGATTTGAAATCGTGGGTGTATCCTTCGACCGCGAAAAAGAACCCTGGCTCAAGGCCATAAAAGAGTGGGAGATGCCTTGGATTCACCTGTCCGACCTCAAGTTCTGGGACAATGCAGCTGTGGAAGTCTATGGTGTAAACGCCATCCCAGACAACCTGCTCATCGACCCAGAAGGCACCATCGTGGCTCGTGGCCTTCGTGGCGCCGATTTGGAAGCAAAACTTTCCACCGTCTTCCCTAACGTGAAATAATTTTCCCACAAATTCTCAAGCGGGTGTCTTAGCCTAAAAAAAGTTGACTCATAAAGAAAAAGAATATGAGTCGAATATTTCCCACTCAAAAAGAGATTTTTTATGACGAAGTAATCAGACTTCGTCATCAGGAAAACCTGACAATTCGTGAGAT
>AUXO010498413.1_pt1 | contig 15151 bp, 11 predicted proteins | sample 768731 | NCBI WGS metagenome assembly AUXO01 (sample SAMN02715735, study PRJNA202380) | gut metagenome | biome: sheep rumen | host: Ovis aries | place: New Zealand: Palmerston North
CCGAACACAGAAGTTAAGCCTTTCAGCGCCGATGGTACTTGGCTGGAGACGGCCCGGGAGAGTAGGTCGTTGCCGGATTCCATGCAGCTCTGCTTTTGCAGGGCTTTTTTTTGTATTTGACGAATATCTTGCACAAGAATAGATAGGATGATACAATTCTCTTAATAAATGTATATAAGAAAGAATATGGTGAATCAGATGCATATGCGGATGAAAAAATGGGCGCGCCCGGAATTGGAAGCTTGTACGTTTTTTACGGAAACGCCTTTTGAGTATAAAGGAAAATGGGCCACCTGTTTTTCAAAAAAACAATCCTTACATGTTGAACTTGGATGTGGCAAGGGAGTATCCACCGCCAAGATGGTGCATGAACATCAGGAAAACAATTATATTGCTATTGATATTACCTGCAACATTTTGGGGGATACGAGACGCAATATAGTTACTGAATTTGGCAATGAACCCATTAATAATGTCATGATTGCAAGATGGGATATTACAAAAATAAGTGAGATGCTTTCACCTGAAGACAAGGTAGAAAGATTATATATTAGTTTTCCCAATCCTTGGACGCAGCGGGCGAATAAAACGGCAAAACGACGGTTGACGCATCCAAGACAGTTAATGCAGTATCATGATTTTCTTACAGAGAATGGAGAAATCTATTTTAAAACAGATAATGCTGCACTTTTTTTAGATTCGCAGGACTATTTAAAAAAATGCGGATTTGAAATTGATTTTTTAACCACTGATCTGCATGCGTCCGGTTTTCAACCCAACTATATAACAGAGCATGAAGAAATGTATACAAAAAATGGAATCCCTACTTTATTTTTGATTGCAAGAAAGCGTTCCTTTTCAAAAGACGAAAAAGAATTTCATGATGCTATCATCACTGAAATATCAAATGGCGGTAAAGAAAGCGATAGAGTATTATCCAGAAAGAATAAAGGGAATATGGAAAAATGATGTTTTCAATTATTGTCAATCCTGCATCGGGAAATAAAAAAGGAGACGAACTGGCATTACAGGTAGGGGAAATACTTTCAAACCGTGGAATAGAGTATAAAATATATAGATCAAAGCAAAAAGGTGATCCGGTTGTGCTTGCAGAAAACGCTGCGCTGGATGGATGCGATCATTTGGTGTGTATAGGTGGCGACGGTACAGTAAGCGAAATAATAGACATTGTTGTTAAATATAAAATGGTTTTGTTCCTGGTTCCGAATGGAACGGGAAATGATTTCATGAGGATGCTGAATCTGCCTGAAGACCCTATTACTGCTTTTGAAATGCAGCTTGATGGGAAAGTGCATAAATTAGACTGCGGGCGTTATAACGGAAAATGTTTTATTAATATTTCAGGATCGGGTTTCGATGTTGAAGTGCTTGAAAGAACGGAAGAATTAAAGTCCGTTTATTCCGGAGCTAAAGCATACAGAAAGGCTTTGATACAGGTAATTCGTGATTTCAGACCATTTGATGCTGAAATTACGATTGACGACCTTCCTAAAAAGGATATTTCTTGTACAATTATAGAAGTCGCTAATGGAAAATACTTTGGAGGCGGCATGCGTGTGGCCCCAGGGGCCGACATTCAAGATGGGAAATTTCAAGTGATCCTCATCAAGAAATATCCGCGCGTGATTATGCTGTTGCTGCTGCCGCTTTTTCTTCTTGGATGGCATGTTCGCTTCGGACTTGCTTCTGAAATTCAGGCGAAGAAGGTAGTTATCACTTCAAAAAATATGACCGTCAATATTGATGGTCGTCTGGAAAAAATAGATCAAGTTCTATATGAAGTATGCCCGGGGGAAGTATTGATGCAGCTGCCAGTTTAAAACGATAAAGAGGATAAGAATGGGATCTTTTTTCGTTTATTAAATGGAGGTGACAGGACATGAAGCGAATTCTTCTAATTATGATGCTTTGTATGATTTTTGCTGTGCGAATATCTGCTGCAGATACTTTATTTGTAGATAATCGGGAAAAAGATCCAAATGATCTGATGCGGCTAAATATGCGAGAAAGGCCCGCTTCTTCCAGCGCCGTGATCGGATCTTATTATACGGGTGCAGAGGTAACGGTGCTTACGGAAGACGCAGTCTCTTCTTCAAATATGGCAGAAGGAGAGGAAGAATTATCTGCAGAAGAACAAAATGAGGCAGCCAGTACAGAATTTCTGCATGTTGAAATTGGCGGAAATACGGGATATATGGCTCGTGACTACCTTATTGATGAAGCAGAAGCCCGTTTGCGGCATGGGGATGCTATGGGGGCATGCAGAGCTGCAGAAATTGATTTAACTGGTATGTGGATTGATCATACTGCATTGTTATCACGTCCGGATGCTTCAGCGGAAACCGTTGCGACATTGGCCAATGGAGATGCGGTTCATCTGGTTGGAATTGTTGGAAATTGGGCATATCTGTTTAAAGAAGATAATGATGTGAGGGTTTATGGATATGTTCCGATTGAAATGGTAACAGAAACCGGAGAGAAAAAGATCATTATCATATCCAGTGGAGATGCGGGAAAACGTACTATTTTTTATGACATACCCAATACGAAAGCTAAAACAAGTATGTCAGTCGGAAACGGAACGGCAGCATTCGTTTTGTTCGGCAGAGGGGAAGGCGATTGGAGAAGGATACGTATTGGCGGATTGTCCGGCTGGATTAATCCACAAAAAAAATCCAATCTCATTGAACTTGGAAATCAGCCCAGAAGCAGTATCCCTTATTATCCATTGGTAATGGAAACTAAATCAGATGCTTTGCTATATAGCGTTAAGGGAGATAAAAATAAACCTTATATGACGCTTGGAAAACAAATGCAGGTAGAGATTTTAGCTGAGATAGATGATTATGTATACGCGCGTACGTTAATCGGAGGAGCCGGGGCAGTTGACCAAGGCGACTTTGGCTATATCGCATTAGAAGACTTGACGCTATCATTAACCCCTGCTGTTACCGGAGTTGTCCAGGCTGACGATGATGATTTGCCGGTAGTGGTTATGAGTGGACCGGATGAAGGGGCAAATGTCATTGGAGCGTTATGCGGCGGGGCGCAGGTCCGTTTGTCTGATTATACTCAGACTGATTATGTACGGATTGCATTGGACGACTTAACAGGATATGTTTCTAAAAAATGTGTTCGCGTACTGACCAAGTCAACTGACCCGCTTAGTGCAAGAATCGCACAAAGGGCGCTGGTAAAACAGGATGTAATGCTTCTGACAGAACCGCATGATGGCGGACCTGAGGCGGGAAAGGTTCTGAATGGCAGCCGAGTTTATGTGCTTGGAAAATTTGGAAATTGGGCATATGTAAATGCAGAAACCACACCGAACCTAAAGGTTTCTGGCGGCTCAGAAATACTGGGATTCGTTCCTTTGAGTGAAATAAATGCGCCAGTTTCCTGTACTCATTTAATCGCCTATGCTAAAGAAGATAAGGTAAATCTGAGAAGCCGTGGTGATAAAACAGGGGATATAATAGGGCGAGTTAGGCTTGGAGAAAGGCTTCGCGTTTCTGACTACGGATTACAATGGACTCAGGTTGTTACGCCGGAAGGGAAAAAAGGATATATAAAAACAGATCTTCTAACCTTTGAATGATTTTTTCTGGGAATCCATGCAAAAAGAAAAAAGAGTTCACAAGTTCAAAATACAGAAGCTTTTGCGTGACGTTAGGGAAATAGAAAATGTCCTTCCCGGGGTTCAAAAAAGGTAGTACTAGGAAAGCGGTAAGCGAGTATTTATAATTTTATTGTGTGCGAAGAGAATGGAAAAAACTCCCTTCAGGTGATGCTCTCACTTGAAGGGAGCTTTATTATTTGAACGATAGGTTCTGGAATTGATGCCGGTACGGATCTGAAATGTAACAAGGATCAATCGTCAGCACTGTTGAATAAATAAAAAAGGTGATTGCCTGTCCGAACGTTGGGAGCAGGGGCATTTTATATAGGATCTTATCTTTGTACTATTTAAAAGAGGCAAACAGCGGGGATTAACAGCGGATTGGATTTATGGTATACTATAAAATCAAAAGGCTATAATCCGAAAGGGAAATATGGGGGAAACAGAGAGGGAAAACAATGGCCTCAACAAAAACGAAACGAAAAAAAACGAATAACAAGAAAAAGCTTTCCGGGGTTAGGGGACAAGCGGAACGAAGACAAGAGAAACAGACTGATTTAAGAGGAATTACAGGGATTATTATTTTTTGTGTCGGTATTTTAGGATTGGCTTGCCAATTTTTGCCGAATAATGGAGTGGTACTTGGATTTGGAATGCGCCTTATTCGAGGAATTGGAGGAAGACTGTGTCTTCTTTTGCCATTGATGTTATGCTGGGCTGGAATCAGTCTTGTTTTTTTTCGGGAGCATAGAATAGCGACGCGGACATTAATCTGCAGTCTGGTAATATTCATGCTTATAGAAACAATGATCCAGCTTTTTATGACGGAAACGATAATTCAGTCTGCTGAAAATGGCGGACTGGGTGGATATTTTTCATATTTAGCCAGTACATATCAGGATGCATCTTTAAGCATTCGTGGTGGCGGTATTTTAGGCGGGATTATTGCATGGCCGCTTTATCAGGCGTTGGATGTTGTCGGCGGAAGCATTGTCATCATTTTTGCAGTCATTATTGTTTTAATGATTATGACCGGGATTTCGTTTGGGGACTTCGGTATACATTTCTCTGAGTGGACAGACGATTTCCGGGAAAGCGTTTCCAATTGGAAAGAGGAACGAGACGAAAGAAGGAGACAAAAGGAAGAGGAGCGGCTTAAGCAGGAAGAAGAACGAGCGATTCGCCATCAGAAACAAAAAGAAGAAGATCAGGAACAGGCAGTTAATGATTTTGACATGCCAGAACATCCTGACTGGAATTCTAAAGCAGATGAAGTATCCCTTAAAGAAGAGGATATTCGTGAAAAAAAGAATAAAAATAAAGAAGCGATAATCGAAGATCCTTTGCCTGAAGTTAAAGCTGAGAAGAATACAACAGGAACGCTTCCTTTTAAAGAAGATAAGCCAATCAGAAATCATGTCCCGCTTACGACTGTTTCGCATAGACCGATTCCAAGTAAAGAACATACTCTCTATATTGAACAAGAGGATTTCGAGAGAAGAAGTATTGATAAAGAGAGTATGGATTCTAACAGGGGATTTACGGAGAAAGAAGCTGAAGATGCCTTCTTGCATGGAATGGACATACATATACAGAGTTTAGAGACAGAAGATGGGGAATCTGAAGAAAAGCCTAAATATGCGGCACCTGGATATACAGGACCTCAAGAGCGCACCAATCCGCTTCGCAGTGATTCAGCGTTCAATAATGATGAAATAAAATCAGGAGAGGCAACAATACATAACGGCAAGACGGAAACAGCAAAACTTGAAAATGATCAAATGTATTCCAGTGAGCCGATTTTGAACAAGAATTCTGAAGCGGAAAAGGAGAGTGTTGTCCAGAATCCAATATCCTTTGGAACGACGGGGGACCTTTCTGCCCAGGAGACAGAAGAACAACGGCAGACAGCCGCTTCTTTGAACGATCAAGAAGGTGTTAATCACGGGCGGAGGCTGAGACGCAGACCGATAATGACAAGCGTGGTTGAAAGTGCAGCTGCCCATTCTGAGAACGATTTTCATTCGGAACCGGAAAATGATAATACACCCAAAGATGCTGAAGAACCGATGGTTATCCATATTCCACTGGAGGATATTCCAGGAAGCGTTCCTTCATCAATTCCAGCAAAAATGGGCGGAGGTGTTAAGCCTGCACCACAGGAAAACAGGACAATTGTTCAATTGCGTGAAAACAGGATTGATGGCACACCAGTAGTCATTCCTGTAAAAGATCGGCATGATGAAATTGTTGAGAAGACGGTTCAAGAGTATCAATTTCCGCCTCTTGATCTGCTGAATGAGGGGAGAACCTCTCAAGATCCCAATCAAAAAGAAAAGGATGAAGAAGGACAACGAAAACTCCTGGAGACATTGGAAAGCTTCGGAGTACAGGCAAAACCATTGGGATTTACCCATGGACCTGCAATAACGAGATATGAGATTCAGCCTGCCCCAGGTGTCAAAGTATCAAGAATTGTAAATCTTGTGGATGATATTGCTCTTAATATGGCAAGCGATGGAGTTCGTATTGAAGCACCGATTCCGGGAAAAGCGGCTGTTGGAATTGAAGTTCCGAATCAGAAGATTTCTATGGTTTCGCTTCGGGAGGTTTTGGAAACTCCTGAAATGAGGAAAGAAAAGAGTCCTACTGCTGTTGCACTTGGAAAGGGGATTTCAGGAGTACCGGTTATAGCAGACATGGCTAAAATGCCACATGTCCTGATTGCAGGTGCTACAGGATCAGGTAAATCAGTTTGTATAAATACGATTATTAATTCTATAATCTTCAGGGCAAGCCCAGATGATGTCCGCCTGATTCTCGTCGATCCAAAGGTTGTGGAATTATCAGTATATAATGGAATACCGCATTTGCTTGTTCCTGTGGTCACAGATCCCAAAAAGGCCAGCGCCGCATTGGATTGGGCAGTCGTTGAGATGGAACATAGATATAAACGCTTTGAATCCATGGGAGTACGTGATATACGTGGATATAACGCAGCAATTCAACCCGGCGAAACCAAAATGTATAAAATAATTGTTATTATAGATGAATTGGCAGATCTGATGATGGTTGCGCCGGGAGAAGTTGAAGAAAGCATATGCCGTCTTGCTCAGCTGGCAAGAGCTGCGGGAATTCATCTTGTAATTGCAACCCAAAGACCGTCTGTTAATGTTATAACGGGTGTGATCAAAGCCAATATTCCATCTCGAATTGCATTTGCGGTTTCTTCTCAGATTGACAGCAGAACTATTTTGGATGCAAGCGGAGCTGAAAAACTGCTGGGAAAAGGCGATATGCTGTATGCGCCTCAAGGGGCTGGAAAGCCAACTCGTGTGCAGGGATGCTTCGTATCGGATGAAGAAGTTCAAAGAATAGTTGAATTTGTGAAGAATAAGCATTCTTCTGATTATAATGAAGAAGTTATGGAGCAAATGGAGAATGCGGCAGAACCTGAGAAGCAGCAGGAAAGTTCAAACAACAGTCATCAGGAGCAAGTCGATGAAATGCTGAATAAAGCGATTGAATTGGCTTTGGATGCGGGACAGGTTTCCATCTCTATGCTGCAGAGAAGGCTGAGAATTGGATATGCACGTGCAGGTAGATTGGTAGATGATATGACACTGATGGGGATTGTTGGGGAAGCGGAAGGCCCGAGCAAACCTAGACAGGTTGTGATTACAAGAGAAGAATGGAAACGAAGGCAGGAAAATGAAAACCTTCCGGCAGAATGAGGAGGAAATACTATGTTAACCCAGGCACCAAAGGGAACGCGCGACGTTCCCATGACCGAGAGCTATAAGTGGCAGTATGTTGAGGAGCGAATCCGGCGTATGACCGCATTGGCGGGCATGAGGGAAGTCCGGACACCAATGTTTGAGCATACAGAGCTTTTCCTTCGCGGAGTTGGAGATACGACAGATGTTGTCCAGAAGGAAATGTATACTTTTGAGGACAAAGGGGGCAGGTCGATCACACTTAAACCCGAAGGAACAGCCTCTGTAGTGCGGTCATTTATTGAAAGCAGGCTTTATGCAGAAACGCTGCCTGCAAAGATGTATTACCTTTCTATGCCTAATTTCCGATATGAAAAGCCGCAGAACGGCAGACTGAGAGAATTTCACCAATTTGGAGTTGAGGTGTTTGGAGCACCTAAAGCAACGGAAGATGCTGAATTGATTGCATTGGCATGGAATCTCACCCAATCATTAGGAGTCAACGGATTGTCTCTGCATATTAATTCTATAGGCTGCCCATCCTGCAGAAAAAATTATTACGATGCTTTACGCAAGTTTTTTGAACCTAAATTACCGCGGATGTGCGATAATTGCAAAGATCGTTTTATCAGAAATCCGATGAGACTGCTTGATTGTAAAGAAGAAGAATGCAAAACAGCAGCAAAGGGTGCGCCAAGTGTTATCGAGTATCTATGTGAAGACTGTAAGGAACATTTTGAAGAATTGAAAACTGCGTTGGGATGCATGAATATTCCCTATGTGATTGATCCGGGTATTGTCCGCGGACTGGATTATTATACAAAGACGGTATTCGAGATCATTGCATCCGTACCTGGCGGGGAATTGACAGTGTGCGGGGGTGGAAGATACGATAATTTGATCGAAGAAGTAGGCGGCCCGAGCATGGCAGGTGTTGGGTTCGGGATGGGAATGGAGCGTCTCCTTATGGTCATGGATCAGGTTCATGCAGAGATTCCAAAGCCGACACTGTTGGATATTTACATTGCAAACTATGGGGATTCAGCAAGGATGGCTGCGTTGGAATTAACGGCAAAACTGAGAAGTCTTGGAGTTAAGGCTGATTTAGATCATGTAGGCCGCAGCATGAAGGCACAGTTTAAATATGCGGATAAGATAGGTGCTAAATTTATTCTGACAATCGGTGAAAATGAATTGGAAACAGGAAAAGCTGTTTGCAGAAATCTGGCCACTCACGAAGAAATAACAGTTTTAATGAATGCTCCGGAATCTATCAAGGGCATTGTTTGCGGAGAATAAAGATGATCAACAAAGGAATTGTTACGGAAACAAACGCCGGAATGCTGACGATTGCATTTGACAGACCAGAAGCCTGTGGAGATTGTCATAACTGTATGCGCGGGAGCGAAGACTGTAAAAAGCATCTGATCCGAGTAGCGGGTGACGCACACGTGGGCGATGTTGTAACGGTAGAGTTAGACGATTCTCATGTTGTAATTGCATCTGCAATTGCATATCTTGTTCCATTGACAGGATTCCTGCTAGGGCTGGCAGCTGGATATTTTTTACAAAACGTCATTCCGATCAATGGCGAATTGCTGATGTCGGCTACTGCTGTAATAGGTACAGGCATAGCGTATTTGATTATGAAAATTATAGATCCATATTTTTCTAAGGGACGTTGGGAACCGCAGATTATTTCTGTTGAGCAGGCGACAGAATAATTAAGGAATAAATAGTAAACTAGGAGGAATAACGATGGCACAGCAAATGAAAAAGGCAGATTTTGAAGCTGCAATCGCAGGGAACCAGCCGGTGTTAATTGATTTCTGGGCAACGTGGTGCGGACCTTGCAGAATCATGGCTCCTGTAATTGAAGAGATTGCAAAAGAATATGAGGGGCGCGTTGTAGTTGGAAAAATTGACGTAGATGAAGAAAGTGAAGTAGCTCAAGAGTATGGAATAATGAGCATTCCAACATTAATACTCTTTAAAAATGGAAAGAAAATTGATTTAAAAGTTGGCGTTCAGCCCAAAGCAGCAGTAGAAGCGATGATTAATGCTGCGCTGTAAAAAAGAGAGGGAAACCTCTCTTTTTTCTTTATGGCTGATAAACTGTAATATAATTTTTGCTGTGTAGAGCACCAGGACAGCGAGTTAGAGATGGATTTCAAATATACAATTATTGAAGATGAAAATTGTTCGATATTAATGATAGTCAATAAAATATCAAAAATATAAGGCTATATATTACAAAAATTTATTCCAAAAGAAGAAAAACTTTGACAACAACACAGTTTGTAGTTAAAATAAAGTCAAGTTAATATATACTTTACTGAAAGTGGATATAAGACGGTTGAGCGACAATGGCCGTCTGATATATAGAATCTTTAAGAGAGGAGGGAAAGCCGATGTCTAAAGTCAGGATCATCCCGTTAGGTGGTTTGGGCGAAGTCGGGAAGAACATGACAGCCCTAGAATACGAGGATGATATTATAGTTGTGGACTGTGGTTCTTTATTTCCGCGGCAGGATATGTTAGGGATCGATCTTGTTATTCCCGATGTGACGTATTTGGAAAGAAATAAAGAACGTGTCAGGGCATATTTGTTTACGCATGGGCATGAGGATCATATAGGAGCAATACCCTATGTCTACCCCAGAGTTCCAGCTCCAATATATGGTACAAAGCTTACTTGTGCATTAATTGAGGCTAAATTTCAGGACCATGGGATTGAAAATGCGCAGATACAGGTTGTCAAGGCAAGAGAAAGCGTTCAAACAGGGGCATTTACAACACAGTTTATACAGGTATGTCATTCTATAAAAGGATCATGTGCCTTAGCGATTACATGTCCTGCAGGAACAATTATCTTTTCAGGAGATTTTAAAATCGACTACACACCGATTGGCGGAGAATTAACGGATATTCAAACTCTGGCCGCCTGGGGAAGCAAAGGCGTTCTGGCGCTTCTATGCGAATCTACAAATGTGGAGCGGCCAGGATACACAATGAGCGAACGGAAAATCCTTGAAACATATCGTAATATTTTTAAAGAGACTAAAGGCAGAATCATTATTGCCACTTTTTCATCCAATCTTCACAGAATTCAGCATCTGGTTAATTTGTGCATTGAGTTTAAGAGAAAGATATGCTTCGTAGGAAGAAGCATGGTTGGAACTACAAAACTCGCAATGGAAATTAAAGAACTTCGAATTCCGCCTGATGTATATCTGGATGTAGCAGATTTAGAATGCTATGAAGAACATGAAACGGTAATCCTTACGACGGGAAGTCAAGGGGAACCGATGAGTGGCTTAACACGAATGGCCAATAGTGAGCATCGAAAGCTTCAAATTCATGAGGGGGATACTGTTGTTATAGCTTCCTCGCCTATACCGGGTAATGAAGTAATGGTTGCCAGGATAATTGACCAGCTTTATCGTTGTGGTGCTAACGTTATTTATAGTCGGATCGCTGAAGTCCACGTATCAGGACATGCATGTCAGGAAGAGCTGAAGCTGATGCATGCACTAGTCAGACCGCGTTATTTCATACCTATACATGGGGAATATAGAATGCTGAAGCAGCATGTGGATCTTGCTTGTGAAATGCGTGTGCCCGCGGATAGATCCATCCTGCTTGAACTTGGTCAGGCACTTGAACTGTCAGAAGAGGAAGCTAATATCACGGGACCGATTCCAACAGGAGAAATAATGGTTGATGGGCTGGGAGTCGGAGACGTTGGAAGCGTTGTTTTGCGGGATAGAAAACATCTTTCGCAAGATGGGTTAATCATCGTTGTAATTAGTATAAGCAAGGAAACCGGATGCGTTACTTCAGGACCTGAGCTCATTTCTAGAGGGTTCGTCTATGTCAGAGAAAATGAAGAATTAATTACAGGGGCCAGGAATGTAGTGTTGGACGTATTGAATCGATATGATACAATATCTACCGGGGATTGGACTGCCATTAAAAACGGCATAAAGGATGACCTGCATACATATTTGAACGGGTTAATCAAGCGTAATCCTATGATTTTGCCAATTCTGATGGAGAGCTAAAAGATGAATATTTATGACATTGCCAATCGGCTGGCAGATGAAATACGTCAAAGTGAAGAGACTAAACAACTCAGAAGATTAAAAGAAATTGCATATAGTGACGATACAAATCGACAATTATTGGATGAATACAAACGCCTGCAGGTCCAATTGCAAATGAGCATGGTATCTGGAGCAGGAAGCATGCCAACGGAAGAAATGTCACGATTTCAGAAACTTGCAGCACTATTGTATATGAACAGCGATGTACAGGCCTACTTGATGGCTGAAATGCAGATGCAAAAAAAACTGGCAGATGTTTTTAAAACTATTTCGGATGCTGCCGGAATACAATTTGAGTTGCCGTCGGGATTGTAAGGGAATATCATGCCAAATAAAAAGAAAAGAAAACCTTCTTCATATGCTCAGGATATGTATGAGGAAAGGAAATACGGATTTTATTGGTATGCTGCATTGTGGAAAATCGCTCGGACGGTGTTGATTTTTTCCAGCGCACTTGTAATTTTGATTGGAATAATATATACAGGGTGGCAAAAAATTGACAGTCTCTTTTTTGCTCCGGTAAATCCAGAAGACAAAACGGAAATTATATTTACTGTTTCATCAGGTGCTTCCTTATCTTCGGTATCCAAGGAGCTGGAAAAGTCCCAATTAATCCATAACAGCGCTGTATTTAAATATATGGCTGACTTTAAAGGGGCAGGGCAACGCATCCAGAGCGGTCAGTATACTTTAAATAGATCGATGTCAGCAGAGCAAATTCTTTCACAGCTTGTTTCTGGAGACGGAAAGCCCAATACGATGCGTATTACAATTATTCCGGGGTGGACGATTGAAGATACAGCTGAATATTTGGTTAAGTCAGGTGTTTTTCGGTCCAGCGATGATTTTTTAAATCGTTGTAAAACAGCTGAGGATTATAAGGAATATGACTTTATTGATGATGTATTATCATCCAATCGTGTTCAGGGACGTAAATATGTTTTGGAGGGATATTTATCTCCTAATACGTATGAAATCTATACAGGTGCGGATGCAGACAGCATCATTCGTAAGCTGCTAACACAAACAAGTGCTACCTTTTTAAGCAACTATGCGGAACGGGCTGAAAACTTGGGAATGAGCATGGATGAGATTTTTACCTTGGCATCCATGATTGAAAAGGAAGCTAAAACAGCTGATTTTGCAAAAGTGAGCGCAGTATTTCATAATCGGTTAAAATTAAATATGACCCTTGGATCGGATGCAACGGTCAAATATGAAAGCGGATCTCAAAAGATGTCATTGGATGAAAATGACCTGGCAGAAGATTCTCTGTATAATACGTATCTTTATCGCGGGTTGCCGATTGGGCCGATTTGCAATCCTTCTATGGATGCTGTTGTTGCTGCGCTTTATCCTGATGAGCAGTTTGTTGCGCAAAAATATTTATACTTTTGTTCAACGGATCCGAACAGCGGAGAATTGCATTTTTCCAGAACACTTGAAGAACATAACGCTGCAGTGGCAATGTATCGGCCGCTGTGGGAAGAATATGACAAAAGCAGAGGTTTATAGTGAAAGTACCAGAGTTATTACTGCCTGCAGGAAATATGAGAACTTTAAAAACGGCGCTGCGCTTCGGTGCAGACGCCGTTTATTGCGGAATGAAACAGTATGGCTTACGTGCACAGGCTGGAAATCTTACAGCAGAGGAATTAGCAGAAGCGTGTAAATTATGCCACGATAAAGGAACGCGTTTATATGTCACACTAAATATCTTTGCAAAAGATTCTGACCGTGATGGAATGGTTGCGGCAGCCAAAGAGGCTAAGCTGCTGGGGGCAGACGCAGTTATCGTTTCTGACTTAGGCGTTATAGATGCAATCATCAAAAATGTACCTGAGCTGGATGTTCATGTAAGCACGCAGGCGAATTGTACAAACAGTGCAAGTGCGAGGGTGTTTTCTCGCCTCGGAGCAAAACGAGTGGTTTTAGCAAGAGAGCTTTCGCTGAATGAAATAGAACATATGGCGGCAGAGCTGAATGGTGAAATAGAGCTTGAAGCTTTCGTTCATGGTGCGGAGTGCATGTCATATTCAGGCAGGTGCATGCTTTCTTCTTACCTGAATGGGAGAAGTGCAAACCGGGGAGCATGTACTCAGCCTTGCAGATGGGACTATCGTGTTGTTGAGGCAGGACAACCGGGAGAAGGTCTGTATGTAGAGGAAGGGGACAATGGAAGCGCCATTTTCTCGGCCCGAGACTTGTGCATGATCGATTATATCGATCGTTTGGCTGATGCAGGGCTTTCGTGTCTTAAAGTTGAAGGCCGCATGAAAAATGAATTATATGTAGCAACTGTTGCCAACGTGTACCGCCAAGCATTGAACATGTGTGCAGAAAAAAAGCATCCGGGGTCGGACTGCTCTCAGAAATGGCATGAAGAATTAGAAAAAGTAAGTCATCGTCCATACGATACAGGATTTTACTTTGGACATCCCCATATTGCAGGAGAAGCAAAACCGACACAGCTTGCAGAATATTGTGGCTTTATATTAGAAGCAGATAAAAATAGGGCACTAATTGAAATGAAGAATCGTTTCTTTGTTGGGGATGTTTTAGAGGCAGTAACGCCTGAAGGAATTAAGCCATTTCCAGTAGAAGAAATAATTAGAAATGAAACCGGCGAGAGTGTTGACTGTGTGAAAATACCGTTAGACAAAGTATGGGTTCCATGCAGTAATGGTATAACGGCAGGAGATCTTTTGAGAGGGCCTGTTCGGAATAGGGCGAATACATGATATTTTTAAGGAGTTACATTCCATGGAAATGATTCATTGTATAGCAGAAGAAACTGTGTTTCGCAATGAAGAAAATGGATACACAGTCCTCACTGTTAAAACGGGGCATGAGCGTATTTCTGCTATTGGAACGATGCCGATGATTGCGGAAGGTGAACTCCTAAATATTTCAGGGGAATGGGTTGAGCATCCGGTATATGGGCGTCAGATTAAGGTTCATAAACTTGAGATTGAAAAACCGACGACAATAAAGGGAATTCAGCGTTATTTGAGCAGCGGGCTGATCCGCGGAATTGGAGATCACACGGCAAAGCAAATCGTCACCTTCTTTGGTGAGGAGGCATTGGATATTCTATCTGATCACCCTGAGAGGCTGATGGAAATACCGGGAATCGGGAAAAAACGTGCAGAAATGATCGCAGAAAGCTATCATGAACAGACGCGAATGAGAGATGCAATGCTTTTTCTGCAACAATATGATATCGGGCCGAGCCTTTCCATCAAAATATTTGATAAATACGGAGAAAATGTGCAGTCGATTCTTTCCAAAAATCCCTACCGCTTAGTTGATGAAATAGAGGGGATCGGATTTAGAACAGCTGATCGAATTGCGATGTCGCTGGGGTTAGACAAGGGCAGTCCGTTTCGAACAGCGGCAGGTATTCGTTTTTTGCTGAATGAAGCACAAAATTCTTCTGGACATTGCTTTCTTCCCAGGGAAGAATTGACCAAAGAAGCCAAATCATTATTAGCGGTGAGCAACGAACAAATCAACATTTCACTTGACGAACAAATCTTGGCGCATCAGGTAATGGCTGAAATCATTCCGGAAACGGAGACAATTGCAATTTACAGCCTATCAGCCTGGACGGCAGAAAAACAAGTGTCACAATTGCTTGTTGCTATGAAGGAGGCAAAACTAAGACCAGTAAAAAGAGACCCAGATGC
>AUXO011192571.1_pt1 | contig 15150 bp, 2 predicted proteins | sample 768731 | NCBI WGS metagenome assembly AUXO01 (sample SAMN02715735, study PRJNA202380) | gut metagenome | biome: sheep rumen | host: Ovis aries | place: New Zealand: Palmerston North
TAATGTGAAGACCTTATTGTCCTCGCTTGTCACATATATTGTTCCGTCCATGCTCATGACAGGACTTCCTGTGATTTTAGATCCCAAATCGGATTTCCACAATACACCACCTTTTGAATCGATTGCATAGAACAGATTATCACAGCCAAAGTATAAAGTATCATTTAAACCAATCAAAACACCTGAAGTGATGCTTAAACTGGAAACCAGATATTCCTTACCATTTAAAAGATCATACCTGTAAAGGTTGCCTCGGGAATTTGTAGCGTATAAGAACTCGCAATCCAACAATAATTGATTGCCTGCACCGCCGGTTATCTTGGTTTTCCACAACTGAGACCCGCTTAGTGAATATGCAACAATGGAATCTCCCAAAACCGCATAGACTATATTTTCATTGACAACAGGACGAACAGCCCCCCAATCACCTGATTTGATGAACCTGGTTTTTAATGTCTTGGCATCAATAACCCACAATCTGGAATCTGTCAGGACAACAATAATATCCTCCCCGATTACCGGAGATGTTAGAGGAGCGTTTTTACCCAAATCAAGTATAGTTGGAGTTCCACCAAACTCCCACAGCCTAAACGGAATAATCACAAGTTTATAAGAACCGCTTGTAACCTGATATTCGCTTGAAATATAGATATTTGCCTTATCATCCATTATTGGTGAAAAAATACTTGACCCCTGATAGAAATTGGAAGAACCGTATTTTTCACCGGTTTTCTGATTGATGAAAAACAATGTGTCTCCGGATTTTGGAACAACCACAACCTCACGACTCATGGAAATGCCTGAAAAATTACCTATAACATCCCTATTGGTGAAATTCCACCTCAAAACACCTTCACCTGTAAAAGAATAGACTGCATCAACTGTTGAAAAGTAGATATTGCCCTCATTATCGATTAAAACATCACCGACAATAGTTTCATTAACAGGTATTGTGAACAATATTTCCCCATTGCTTGAACTGGCATATGGTGATTTGCCGGTGTTTTTTGCATCAAAGCCACTGTTCTGCCATTGGTCTTTCGGATATTCCAGAACACTGAATGAAGTGGAATTTGAAACCGTATTATAGTTATTGCCCTGATAAACTGCAGTGATGTCATAGTCACCGATTTCCAAATCAGGGATGATATAGCTTATGGTACCGGATAAGGGAATTGCTATTATATCCCCGTTGAGTGTGAAATTGCCTGTGGTTTTAGCCGGGACTTTAATATATATTATAGCGTCCTGGCCAATCATGATATCTGCTGATGATATCTCAAAGGCCAAATCAGCCTTGCTGATTGTAAATGATGCAGATTCAGTCCTGTTGAAATAAGTGTCATCACCAGTGTAAAAGACATGTACTTCTTTAAATCCGGCTTCAACGCCTAAAAGAGTAATATTTGCCCTGCCGTCTTTTACAATGCTTGAATTGGCGATTTTGCCAATTGCTGCAGTTAGATTGCCTGTTGCATTATCATTTAGGATGACTTCAACAATGACTGCACCGCCATAAACAATATCCTCAACATGAACGCTCATGGAAGAAATGAGATTATCAACCTCAATGAATCTGTAATCCCTGCTTGTGAGATACTTATCATCACCATTATAAACAGCAGTGATTCTATAATCACCACGTCTGATATTTTTAATGGTGTAATTTGCCTTGGAATCGTTTAACGGTAAAGTTATAGTGTTGTCGTTGACTGTTATTGTGACATTGCCTTTAGAGTCTGATGGTGCTGTGACTGTTAAAAGCAAATCATCATCGACTACGATTTCCCCGATTGTTAAAAGAGTGAATGATTCATACTTAGAAACCTTAACCTGTGATTGGATTATCTTGTCGAGATACTTTTCATCACCTGAATAAACGGCAGTTATCACATAGTCATCCGCTTTAAGATCAGTGAAGTTGAAAAGCAAATTTCCATTAGCAGATTGCGTTTGAGTGACATTGGCGACTTTGACAGTGACATTTCCAGACAAATCATCTGGCAGGTTAACTTTAACGATTAAATCATCACCAAACATGACATTATCACTTGAAATGCGAATATCCGGATTGGATTTGATGAAATTAAACCTGACGGAAGTTGAAACGGATTCATAACTGAAAGTCAACTCACCATCACCCAATGCAGTCAACATGAAACCGACATTGGAATTGGACAGGGTCGAATTAACGGAACTGCCATTTACCTGCATGACACTTAATTCAATATCCCTGAAATTATATTTGGTTGAAGTACTGTTTTTAAACAGATAAAATGCAACACTGACTGATGCCACTTGATTGATTTCCAAATCACGAGTGCTGGCTGTAGCATTTAAAACCAACCAGGCATCAATGCCATTATATGGCGGGATTTGGTAATTTTCCAAAGTTGATCCCCACCAGTTTCCGTCCAAATCATAGGATTTGGCATCCACAAGATTTATGTTATTCAGCAAAATGGAATCCTTAACATTAATGTAATCGCAGACTGCAACATTCAGATTATCTAAAATAATTGAATTTGAGATTTCAATATTATCTGCATTGAAAACAACCTCTTTTTGATTATTTTGAACAATACAATTGGAAAGAGAAACATTGCCCCCAACAATCAGATTACTGGAGAGATTGGAAATTTCCAGATTCTTCAAACTCAACACTGCATTATTTTTAAATAATGTCAAATTAGTTAGCTTGGCATTGTTTTCACCTTTCAAGGTCAAATCATAGTCCAGAACAATGTTTTCAGAAAAGTCCCCATCCAAAAGAATGATGTTTCGACAAGTCCTTGCCAGTTCAACAGCCTTTCCAATAGACCTGACAGGTGATGACCTTGAACTTCCATTGTTGTTATCATCACCACTGCTTCTAGACACAAAAATATACTCACGTGTGCTTGTCAAGGTCAATTCATTAGACTTGACATTGGAAATTGTCGGAATGACATAGACACTGCAGATGTCCAAATCACCAAACTCCAAATCAAAAACAGTTGAATTTACCGTTTTAGCATACCTGCCGTTGACATAAACATCATAAAGAGTCCTGTCCAAAATATCTGATTCATAAAATGAAGGATGTGACAGTTTAGCTGTAATCTTCAATGTTGCCTTATCGTTACCTACATTGACAGTGGTTAGATTCAGATTGGAAAATTCAATGGAATTTCCAATATAATGATTTCCTGAAATCTTGCAGGCAGTTCCAATCACCTTAACATTCAAAACGTCCCCCGCACGGGTATGGTTGATGAAAGTGTTATTGGTGATATAAATATCGGGTGATCCGTAACTTCCGGCTTCCCAGGCACAGATTGCAGTACCGATAGATGCGCTGTTGGCAATGAACAGGGAATTTCTAATGTCAATGGATCCGACATCCATAAAAGAAATCGCACCTCCACGACCGGTACCTGTAGTGGACAGCTCATCCAAAGCCCAGCAGTTATTGTTATTGTCCTTAAACAAACAGCCGTCAACATACAATCTCGGAATACCGCTGTACTGGCAAGCCCCAATAGCACCGCCGCCATTGTTTGTGGTGCAGTTATTGCCTATAAAAACAGTATTATAGATATTTACGATATTATAAACATACAATGCTCCACCGTTCCATCCTGCAACATTATCAGTGAAATTGGAATCATATATTGTTGTGTTGCCCTCACCGTAAGTGGTTATGCCTCCTGCCCAAGCCTGAGAACGATTCTTATAAAATTTAGTATTGTAAATTAGAAGCTTACCCCAGTTCATGACACAGGTGGAATGCTCATAGCCATAATTATATGCAAAATAGCAATCCCTCAAAATCACGGATTGGCTGCTGTAAACGTTAATGCAACCTTTGGCAACGGTACAGTTGATGATGGAGCAATTGTTCAAAATCGCCTTGCCTTTCCTAACATGCATAATGGATGCAGAACCTGCCATGGACTGGATGCCATCAAAAATACAGTTATCAAACTCATACTCCCGGTTACCTGCCAAATCCATGACCAATCCTGCATTGGTGTTTAACGTATGAACCCATTTAAAGGTAACATTTACAACGCTCATGCCGCATCCGTTATTTTCAGGAACAACAATAAGAGTGTATTTGACATAACGGTCCATATTATCTTCATAAGTTCCCTCAATAGGAGCGACATCACCAATATATGAACCCTGACTGCCAATGATTTTAACGTTATTGTTGATTTTGATTTGCTTGTTTGCATCATCAAAATCAGAAGGATAAAAAACAGTATTTTCCTTCAATCTGAGCGTATAATCCTTATCTGTTAAAGAACAGTAATACTGCAGTTCATCCCAATCGCTGACTATGATTTCATCCACTTCACTTTCCAAAGACTCATCAGAAGCATTTAAATTGCTGACTGCATCAACTACATCACTTTCTGGACAATCCCCTGAATCATCCAGACTGGAGACGACATCACTTTTTAAGGAATCATCGGACAACTCCAAATCCACATCTTCATGCGTTAAAGTAATGTTATCGTCAACCTCACCTGCATCTACGCAGTTAACTCCCAATAATAAAAGCAAAAGGATAACAAAACACAATGATTTTAAATCCATAACTACTATCTCCATTTAAACGGAACTCAACAACAACCCCTATTTTTTAACAGTGATTTTCCTATTGACACTATCCTTCAGATAAGTGACTTTATAAGTATACTTCTTACCTACTTTAAGCTTATTTAAAACACTTTTCTTGATAGTGAAAGTCGCAACACCTTTTTTATTAGTTTTAACCTTGTATGTTTTACCATTGAATTTTAAAGCAACTGTTTTGCCTTTAAGATATTTATTGTTAACTTTCTTCAAGGATACTTTAATTTTTAAGGATTTTGCAGACTTTTTAACTTTTAAATTTTTAGCTACAATGATGCTTTTGACAGTGACCTTTTTAGATAATTTGACATTGCCATAGATTGCACTAACAGTGTAGGTTTTAGGAGACAAAGTAATTTTAAGAGAAGCATACCCGTTATTATCGGTTTTAACAGAAACTTTATTGCCATTGACTGTAAATACTACTGATTTACCGGCTAAAGGCAAATTGTTTTGTGTTAATCTGACCTTAAAGTAAGATCCACTTGTATAAAGCATGTTAATTGCATTTCCTGTCAATTTAGGATTGACAAATGCCACTGTGCAATTCTTATCAAATGAACAATACTTGTCATCACCAGAATAGATTATTCTTACATTATAATTGCCTTCGGACAAGCCTGAAACCTGAATTGATGCTTTGCCGTTAGTTAACTTTTGAACATAATTACGATTGCCGATTACCAGAGTCAAATTGCCCTTCGCATCATTTGGAAGGATAATTGAAACTGAATTTTTATCACTGTAAACAATATTCATAACAGCAGCAGGCTTAATTGTAAAATCAGCACCGAAAACACCGCCATTAAATCTCTTATCACCGGAATAAGCAATATTTACATGATAATTCTTGGCTGGCAAATCAGACAATGATTTGACTACTTTTCCATTTACGACTAGTTCATTATATGAAATTCCGCCAACATCAAATGAAACATTTCCGGTGGATTCACAGTCCAATGTTATGGTCATGATGTTGTCTTTGACTTCAACACTTAAATTGGAATCCTTCAAATCACCCTGACTTAAAGCATAAATCTTATTATCTGAAGTCCTAAGATATATTGTGCCTTCACTATCCATTACAGGGTTGCCTATGATTTCACTTCCAAGATTGCATTTCCATAAAACATTACCCCGATTGTCAATTTCATAGAATAGATTATTGCAAACGAAATATAGATTGCCGTTGTTTCCAATCAAAACGCCCGATGAAACATTCAAGTCAGAAATTAAAGATTGAGCGCCATCCACAAGATTATATTTATACAGATTGCCATTTTCGTTAACCGCATATAATCCTTCATCTGAATCCAAAACCAACTGACATATATTTCCTGTTACTTTTGTTTTCCATAGCTGTGAGCCGGTATTTGCATAAGCAACAATGGAATCTCCTAAAACTGCATAAACAATATTGCCTTCACCTATAACCGGACGAACATCAGCATAATTGCCTGATTTTATGAAAAGGGATTTTGAAGTCTTTAAATCATAAACAACCAATCTGTTTTCACATAACACAACCAGAATATTATCATTCAAAACAGGTGAAGCGATAGGTTTATTGCCGCCTAAACTAAGCAGTTTAATTGCGCCTCCGCTGGCCCAGGATTTATATGGAACAATGACCAGATTATATGAACCTGTTGAAACCTGATATTCACTGACAACATATAAATTAGCATTGTCATCTATAATCGGAGCAAAGGCACTTGATGCCTGATAGATATTGGAAGATCCGTATTTGCTTCCACCATACTGATTAATGAAATACAGTGTGTCTCCTGATCTTGGTGAAACAATTACGTCACGGCCTATTGCAAGGCCTGAAAAATTACCTTCCATACTTTCTGATGCATAAAACCATCTCTGATTTCCGGATTTGTCAAAAGAATATATTACCTCAGCAGTCACAACGTAAATATTGCCTTCACTATCAATTACAATATCATTAACTATTTCACTACCAATATCGATGACTGTTGCTATTTTTCCATTAATTTGACTTTCATATGGTGATTTAGCCGTATTTTCACTATCCCCACCATTATTTGACCATTGAGGATGAGGATATTCACTAACAGTAAATGAAGTGGAATTTGCTATTGTATTATAATTGTTTCCATTATAAACTGCTGTAATTTCATATTCCGCAATTTCCAAATCAGATAATGTGTAATAGACATCACCAGATAACGGGATATTGATTACGTCTTCGCCGATTGTAAAAGTGCCCTCAGTTTTTGGAGGGACTCTTATATGCACAACAGCATCCTGACCGATTTTAATGTCACTGGAATCAATAGTGAAAGTTAAATTCGCCTTGTTGATAGTGAAATTGGCATATGCTGTTTTATTAAAGTATGTATCATCACCAGTATAAAAAACATTGATTAGCTTATCAATACCTGCATTTAAATCGGCTAAGGAAATATTGACTTTACCGTCAATCACTTCTGAAGTATTGGACACACCATCAATTGTTACTGTAACATTACCTGTCGCATTATCGTTTAAGATGACTTGAACAAATGCAACTTCACCATAAACAATATCCTCAGCAGTTATCTTCATTGATGAGTTTAAGTTGTCCACTTCGATTTTAGTGGACATGCTGCTTGTGAGATACCTATCATCACCATTATAGATTGCCCTTATTACATAATCGCCCCTGACAACATTTTTCATGGTATAATTGGCAATGGAATTATTCAGTATCAATGTATGAACATCATTATTGATGTAGAGAGTTACATTGCCTGTGGCATCACCATTAGTTGTTATTGTTAAAATCACATCTTCCCCAACTTCAATTGTGCCGATTTCCAGATTAGTTATTGAATTGTATTTCAAGACATTCACTTGAGCATTTTTAACCTGTGTGATGTATTTTTCATCACCGGAATAGGTGACAGTAACATCATAACTATCTGCCTTTAAACCATTGAATGTGAAAATGTTTGAGTTTGAAATATCTTTTGTCTGGGAATGATTTCCAACGGTAACTGTTAGATTGCCCTTCACATCACCGGGAGCAGTAATTTGAACTGTTAAATTATCGCCCACCATAATATCTTTGGTTATGATGTAAATGTTTGGATTTGATTTTAAAAATTCAAAATTAATTGTAGTTTCGATATTGTTATATTTTGCAGTCAAGCTAGCGTTATCCAATTCAGTTAATCTAAATGAGATTTTTGATCCGGGAGTTGTGATATTTTCACTTGAAATACCATTTAAAGAGATTAAATTTAAATCGATTACTGGCAGGTAGCCATATTTGGTGTTATTGTTTAAATAAAATTCGAACAATACTGATGCTGCCTGATTATACTCCAGAGAGCTTGCACTAGTTGTAGCATTTAAAACCAGCCAATTATTGATATTTAGATTATTTGGTTTGGCTACATCTTCTTTGGTATTTCCCCACCAATTATAATCCAAATCATAACTGCCACTACCTTCGATGATTCCTGTATTATTCAATAGAATTGAGTTTCTAATACTTGTAAAATTATTGCTTTTAACCAGGACTGCATCATTATTATTGAATATTGAATTAGAAATCACTGCATTATTGGCCTCGATTATTCTATTTACATTATTGTCTGTGAAAACACAATTGCTGATGATAAGATTTCCTGTACTTTGTTTGATAAATGAATCACCAGTTAACTTATTAATATTCATGTTTTTAATAGTGAAATCATTAGCATTAACCGTAAATGAAGCTCTATCTGTAAATGTTGAATTTCCTTCACCTTTAATGGTGATATCATAGCCAACAGAAAGGGATTCACTGAATTCCCCATCCATAATCAATATGTTTCCACAACTTAAAGCAAGTTCCAAAGCTCTTTTAATGCTTTTTACAGGATTTTCTCTTGAACTTCCATTGTTGGTGTCACTACCTAAACTTTGAGAAACAAACACATACTCGCGGGTACTTACTAATGTTAACTCATTTGACTTGACATTGGAAATTGTCGGAATGACATAGACATTGCAGATGTCCAAATCACCAAATTCCAAATCAAAAACGGTCGAATTTACCGTTTTAACATAATTTCCATTAACATAAACATCATAAAGAGTCCTGTCTAAAATGTCCCTGTCATAAAAGGAGGGATGTGATAGTTTAGCTGTAATCTTTAATGTTGCTTTATCATTACCTGCGCTGACAGTGGTTAGATTCAGATTTGAAAATTCAATGGAATTTCCCAGATACTTATTGTCCAAAACTTTTAATGTTGTTCCATCTACACGAAGATATAATGTATCCCCTGCACGTGTATGATTGATGAATGTATTGTTTATTATATAAATGTCAGGTGATCCGTAACTTCCCTGGTCAATTGCGCAAATGGCAGTACCTATAGATGCACTGTTGGCAATGAAAGTTGTATTTCTAACCTCGATAGAACCTTCATCCATCAAGGAAATGGCACCTCCACGACCAGTACCTGTAGTAGACAATTCATCCAATCCCCAACAGTTATTTGCATTGTTTTCAAATAATGAATTTTCAACATAAATGTGTGGTGCTGATACATGCTTACATGCTCCAATCGCACCACCACCATTATTGGTGGTACAGTTATTGCCAACGAAAATTGTATTGTAGATTGTCAGATAACTATAGGTGTATATTGCACCACCATTCCAGCCGGCAACATTATCTGTGAAATTAGAGTCATAAATGGTAGTATTTGCACTGTAGTGAGTGTGAATTGCACCTGCCCAAACAGAAGCTCTGTTCTTATAAAAAGTAGTATTATAAACAGTTAAAACACCGCAATTGTTGATACATCCCGGTTCGGTTCTGGCATAATTATTCTCAAAATAACAATCCCTGACAATCATACGGGCAGTTCTAAAAGCATTTGGATCATATACACTGACACATCCGAAATCAGTGGTACAGTTGACAAAGGAACAGTTTTCCAAAAGTGCATCTCCTTTTTTAAGATATACAATACTGGAATGTCCTAAAGCAAGGTTAATGTTTTCAAAAACACAATTCCTAATCTCATTATATCCATTTCCACCCATCTGAAGGAAAACCGCATCAGGATTGTAAATTGTGTAAATCCATTTGAAAGTGATATTTTCCAATGTAATTCCAATTCCTGTTCCATCCGGAACGACAATAGGCATATAACTGATATAATCTCCATCATCAATGTAGTTTTCACCAGCAGGATGACTGTCTCCGAAATATGAACCTTCACTACCGAGAATCTTCACATTATTGTTAACCCTGATTTGTTTATTAATATCGCGAAAATCAGAAGGATAGAAATTTGTATTCTCCTTTAATCTAAGTGTATAATCTTTATCAGTTAGAGAACAGTAATACTGCAATTCATCCCAATCATTTACAACGATTTCATCATCCTCGCTTTGCAATAGATTAGATTCTGAGAGTTCTTCATCAGATTCGATGTCTGAGGTTAATGTATCATTTTTATCTTTTTCTAATGAAATTTTATCCTGTGAGTAATCATCATAAGGAACTTCTAAATCATCAGATGAGATATCTTCTGTAACTGAGATATTGTCATTAACATCTTCATTTGCTGATGCAACACCCATGCTTAAAATTATGCATAAAAGCAAAATGAAAATAACTGATTTATTTTTAAGATTCATGAAAAAAACACCACCGTAGATTATTTTTTTATTGTGATTTTTTTGTTCACCACATCTTTTCCATAAGTAACTTTGTATGTGTATTTTTTGCCAATTTTAAGTTTGTTAAAATTATTTTTTTTGATTGTGAATGTTGCAACACCTTTTTTGTTGGTTTTTGCCTTGTAGGTTTTGCCATTTAATTTTAAGGTAATTTTTTTACCGTTTAAGTATTTGTTATTCACTTTTTTCAAAGTTACTTTGATTTTAAGTTTTTTTGCTGATTTTTTAACTTTCATGTTTTTAGCAGATACTATGCTTTTGACTGTTACTTGATTACTTTTCTTTACTCCCAAACAAGTAGCGGATACTGTGTATGCTTTTGTTTTTGGAGGCAAGTCTATTTCTACTGATGCATATCCATTATTATCTGTTGTTGCAGTTGATTTTTTAGCATTGACAATGAAAGTAACGGTCTCACCGGGAACAGGTTTTCCATCAATGGTTACATATACAGTGTATTTTGAACTACTGGTGTACAGCATTGAGAAGTCTTTAGCGGTTATTGTTGGTTTTGGAACAGAAATAGAAGCATCAGATATTACTTTTTCATATTTGCTGTCGCCTGAATAAGTGATAATTGCATTGTACTTGCCTGGAGCCAGACCATTAATGCTAACAGCCGCATTGCCATTCACTAATACTTGAGTGTAATTTTTACCACCAATTGTTATGGTTAAATTACCAGTAGCATCACTTGGTAAAACTAAGCTAAATATTGAGGTACGGGTTCCAATAGGAGTTTCGATGTTTAAAGTAGTATTGTCTAATTTAAGTTCTACTTTTTCAGCGGTGATTATCTCAAATTTGCTTTGTGGAACATATTTGTTATCCCCAGAATAAGCAACTGTAATCTTATTATCTCCTTCAATGAATCCATATACTTCAATTTCAGTGGATTTTGAAGCATTTTCTGTGAAGTTATTGTCTCCAACAACAACAGTTACAGTACCTGTGGCATCTTCGGGCAATTCCACAAGAATTGTTGTATTGCAGCCTACATTTACCAAACTGGAAACGATTGAATCAAAAGTAAAATCAGTGACTTTTGAAATGACTAATTCAGTAGCACCATACGCATGAGCATGATTAGTCAAATCATTTAATAATACTTTGATAGGATATTTACCTTCAGTTAAAGTATCTTCGATTTTATAAGTGAATGAATTAGTTCCATCAGTTGTTGCATTATAAGTTTTATTGCCGACAACAATGTTTAAAATGCCGTTTACAGGCTGATTAAACTTGATTGTGATGTTTTCATCATCCCCATAATATATGTGAGGGGAATTCAGCTGCATATTTATAGTATTAAAGTTTAATGTAATCTTTTCATCGTCTAATTGTGCAGTTACCGAATGAGTGGATGAATTACTAGCATATAACGCATTAAATGTACCATTTACTAATATAATGTTATTTTGTATTTCACCAGTAGTAGATGTTAATGTGACGGTCATCGGATTGAAGCCTTCAATTCCTTCAACTGTATTGTCGTTCCATGTTAGTTTGCCTATGATTTCGTATTGATTATTTCCCAGATAATTTTCATATACTGAAAAAATTGCATATCTTGTTATTTTTGCAACATGAACTCCGCTTGCTGTTGCCCCACTTAGAGTTATTTGGTCACCTGAAAAAACATACTCTGGAATGCTATTTTGACCAAACCATGCCCCATCAAAAGTGATATTTTTATAAGTATATGTTACACTTGCAAGACTGTTTAAATCCTTATTTATAAAGATACAGTCTTTAAAATAAACAAATTTCTTTCTTTCTTTTAGCTCTCCGGAAAATAGGTAACCATTAAATCCCTCAAAAAGGCAATTAACAAATTTTACATTATATTCTTGTGCACCCGTGATTCTTGAATTTTTAAAACCTATAAAACTACAATTATTAAATGTTCCTTGATTGGCATTTCCTGAAAATGGGTAGAAAAAAGGCCCCGTATATTCATTAATAAATTTTGGATGAAGGGACGCATCAAAAGTAATATTATTCATTTCAAAATTTGCAGAAGAGGACATTATTTGTATTGCTTTTGATGTGGAAGTATTAGTACTTTTAATAATGACTTTGCCTGTGATTCCTTGAATTACTAAATTTGACGTATTGAATTTTATAATTGAACCTAATTCATAAGTTCCATTGAAAATGTTTATAATTATTTTATTTTCACCATTAGTATTAGTTGATGCTTTGCTTAATGTTGCAAATGGATTTTCATAAGATCCGTTTCCTCCGTCAGAAGTAGAATTTTGACCAACATATATTACTCGAACATCCCCATCAGCCAATATTTCCGCACCATCAATTTCACTAACTTGTGATTGAATATCTTCATAACTATTTTCAACTGTTTGAATTGTTGAATCTTCTATTTCGATAGCATCTGTTTTGTCTGTTTGCGTTATTATTTCTTGTGTAGTTTCATTGTCTGCTGCTGAAACCACAGCAACTGAGAATATAATTGAAATTACTAAAACAAGAATGAATAATTTTTTAATATTCATAATTCTAATTTTTCCCTCCGTTTTTTTTGATTTTAAGTGATTATAATAAATTATGATAAACGTGAAAAAAAAATAAAAGAAAAATAGAGAATTAAAATATTCTCTATTTGATTGTTATTTTTACTTTTTTGGTTGTTGCTTTGTAGTTTTTGTTTCCTTTGAATTTTATTGTTGCTTTGTATTTTGCTTTTTTGGTTAGTTTTTTGATTTTAAAGGTTGCTTTACCTTTAGCATTGGTTTTTGCTTTGTATGTTTTTTTACCTATTTTGATGGTAACTTGTACATTTTTAACAGTTTTTTTACCGGCTTTTAATGTTATTGTGTATTTTTTAACTTTGGTTTTAGCTTTGAATTTTTTATTTTTAGCTATTATTTTTGTTGCTTGTTTTGCTTTTTTGACTGGAGCAGGAGCCGGAGTTGGTTTTGCTGATTCTTTAACTGTTACTGTTGAGTTTTGTGAGAAACTGGCATAATTACCATCCCCAGAATAAGAGATAACAACATCATGTTTGCCCGCAGACAATTCTGGAATTGTTATAGTGGCAGTACCATTAGTAAGGTTAACAACACTTGAAACTTTTCCATCAATGGTTACGGTAATGTTACCTGTTGCTTTTTCAGGTAATTTGATGGTGGTTGTGGTTGATTTTCCAGCGGTTATCTCCGGAATAGTAATATTAGTTTTAATATTCTCTTTTACAACAACTGTAGAGGTAGTACTGGAACTGTTATATAATTCATCGCCTGCAAAAGTAATAGTTGCGGCGTAAGTATTTGGATCTAAATTAGAAATATCAATGCTTACTTTACCACCAGCATCAGTAGTTAAATTCTCATTGATAGAACCAACTACAACATTAACAGTTTTATTAGCTAAAACCTCATTATTAGAAGTTAATGTAATAACTAAATCTTTAGTAACATTATAATCAGTGGTCACGTCTGGAGCTGAGAGTGTGGTTGGTCTAGTGGATGCAAAGACAATTATTTCAATGCTTTTAGCATCATAATTATCTCCACTAAATGTGATATTAACATTATTCTCGCCAGCTACAAATCCTCCAATAACAATTACGTCATTAACATCGAAAACAACAGCATCTTTACCACGAACTCTAACAGTAATATTGCCTGCAGCACCTGAAGGTAAAGTAACAATACTTACAGTTGCATTATCACCTACATAAAGTGAAGTTGGATTTACAGTTGCATTGAAATCATAATTGGAAACTTTAGAAACAGTAAATGAAGTTGTGTTAAATCCATAGATATGATTTACCTCATCTGAAAAAGTTACATTAACATTATGAGTTCCGGCAGACAAAACAGCAGTAACTGGAATAATAATTGAATCATTATTAATAGCTCCAACATAAGTTGGTGTTCCATCCACTAAAACAGTTATATTACCAGAAACAATTTGAGGAAATGTAACAGTAATATTTTGATTATCACTACAAATAATGCTTGGAGCGTCTACAACAAGGTCAATACTGTTGAAGCTTAAAGGAATCTCTACTGAATCTAATACAACATTAACCAAATTACTAGAAGAAGTACTATTATAAATTGCTTTGAATGTACCATTGACTAAAACAGCACTAGCTTGAATATCTCCAGTATCTGAGGACAATGTGACAGTCATTGGTTGGAAGTTATCCATCCCATCTTGGTTTTCAGTACCATTCCATGTTAATTTACCTATAATTTCATATTGATTATTTCCAATATAAGTTTCTGATGCTGAAAACATTGCATATTTAGTTAATATTACCTCACCTGGATTTGATGTGACATATATAGGAACACTATTTTGACCAAACCAAATACCATCTAAACAAATGTTAGCATTAACATCAGACTTACTGTCAGAAATTGTTTTAAAATTACTTGGGGCTAAAAAAATAGTATTTTTAAAATTTGCAAAGTGAGTTCCATCAAAATGATCAAAGTATAAATGTTTACAGCGTAAATTCTCAAAGACACAGTTAATATAATATGAATTATATGAAGGGCTTAACAGATACTTAATAGAAGTAAACTTACAATTAGTAAATGTGACTATATCTGCTTGTCCACTAATTGGTACAAAATATGCCAAGTTAGATGAAGAAGATTCAGTTCCCCCATCAAAAGTAATATTATTCATAGCAAATTTAGAGTTAGAAGAAGATAACTTAAATGCCGCTTTAGTAAAATCGCCAAAAGGGCTTGGAGCAATAAGAATAACTTCTCCAGTAACACCTTGAACAATTAATTCAGCTGTATCAAACTCAAATTCTTTATTTAACTGATAAGTTCCATTAAAAATATT
>AUXO012269961.1_pt1 | contig 15143 bp, 12 predicted proteins | sample 768731 | NCBI WGS metagenome assembly AUXO01 (sample SAMN02715735, study PRJNA202380) | gut metagenome | biome: sheep rumen | host: Ovis aries | place: New Zealand: Palmerston North
GATACAGTAAGATACATGGTGATGACTTCATCTTCGTCTTCAGTGTAAAGAGCCATATTGTCTTTTAATCTTGCTTCAGTAGGAGAAGCCTTTTCTACAGCTCTGTCTTTTTTATCCTCTTCCTGTTGTTCCTTATATCTGTCCGGAACCTTTATTCCAACACACCCCCAGGTTAAAAATACGAAGGATAAAGATAAAAGCCCTGCTGTAAACCTTTTCAATTTACTATTTCTTTTCATATCATTCTTCCTCTTCTCTAAGAATGTCTTTTCTATATAGATTTCTGTAAACCCTTTCACATTTATCTGCAAAACGGCTCATAATACCATCGACTTCCTCATTTTTAATAGGCTGACGGCTTAATACATTTTCTAAAATCTTCGCTAAGAATCTCTTTAGCTGAACTAAAGAAACTACAGCAAAAAGGAAAGAACCCAGTAAAAAACCAAAACCGTACCATTTTATATCTAAAAACAGAGTTGCAAATGTACCACCAAAGGAAAAGAACATAAATACCGCTCCGGATATAAGAGCTCCGCTATTATCTGCAAAATAAAGCTGGATCAGCATTGTAGCATTTCCAATGGCATAGAATGCATATGCACAGCAAAGTACATTATATATTCCCAACATATCATCATTAAATCCCATAGGCATTTTCGGTATCAGAAATGTTCCTATGATGATAAAAAGAAGGGTTGAAAAAAACTGTTTTAAAAATGTATATGATAACTCACGAGTAAGAGTCTGTTCCATCTCTATACGAGCCTGCTCAATATCTGAATAAGTCATTTCAGAATTCAGCAGTCCAAAGAAATTCCTGTATTTAGGATAAAATTCAACTTCTACACTCGTAACAAAATTAATGGTGGTTATAAGTATGGAAAGGAAACTGAGCAGTGCCGGCACATCGTACTGAGGCGCTTCAAAGAATAATCCCTTTACACAGTTATTTATTGGAGAGGACCACATAAGTACAATGTGTCCATATAGTCCGAAAGACATGCAGATTCCAAGGCATCCCAACTCCGGATAGACCGAAAGCCATCTTAAAAATTTCATGGCACTGCATCTTCCACGAGGAAAATATCTTGTAAGAAGCACATAATACCAGAGTCCCATAATACCATATCCTACACACATTGAAGCAAGAAGAGCCATTGTAGTAGGCAGGATATGAAGTCTGACTCCGAATATATATCCCACTATAAGAGAAGCAGCCACTGCCACAAGGAAAGCTTTCATAATCTCACGATAATTCTTAATAGCCGTAAGATAATTGATCTCCGTCCATACAAGTACCAGTTCTCCGAAAAATACATAACAGCAGAATCTTTCACTTAAACTTACACCTGAAAAATGAAGAAACACTCCCCATACAGGACATCCCAGTAAAAGGACACAGGATATGCTTCCATAAAAGGAAGGCATGATGTCTTCCTCCCTTTTCATATAAATGCAATCTGCTATATATCTCGTAGTTACCATGGCAAGTATATTTACCATAACAAGAGAAAAAAGCAGAGTATAAGTCACCATGGCATTTAAAAGACCTAATTCTCCTCTTGTAGCATGAGCCATGATTCCAAGCATTCTGATACCGAGAAGAAGTACGATTCCGAGTATCATAGGACCAGTACATACCAGTCCGGAATATCCATATGCTTTAAGGAGGGCGATGATTCCTTTTTTATTAAACGCTTTCTTAAGTTCAAAACCTATTCCAGCCATCAGGAATTCACCTCCTTATAAAGCTCTCGAAATTTATCTATACTCATTTTCTGGGTATAATACATTCCTGCTCTTTTTCTTCCAGCCTCACCCATTCTAAGTCTCATTTCCTTATCAACACACATATAGACCATTGCATCTGCCAGCTGATCTTTATGCATTGGAGGAACTACTATTCCCGCAGGTCCAAGTCCATCTTCCCCATCCATCAGTTCTCTGCAGCATCCCACATCTGTAGTTACCGCAGGGCGTCCCGCTGCAAATGATTCAAGGACAGAGAGTGGCTGGCCTTCAGATATACTGGTTAAGATCGTGAAATCAAACTTAGGCATATATTCTAAGACATTTACAACACCGGTAAAGATTATATCTTTAACCCCAAGCTGTTTGATAAGTCCAAGACATTCTTCATTATATTCAGGGTCATCCACATCCCCTAATATAAATAGTCTCGCATTACTGACTCTGTTCTTTACTTCTGCAAATGCATATATCATGGTCTTAATATCCTTAATCTTCGCAATCCTGACTACTGCTCCAATATCTATAAAACCATTATCCTCTTTAACAGGAATATCTTTAAATCTGTCAAAATTAATGCCATTCGGGGTTACCAGTTGTTTTTCAGCAGGACATCCAATATCCTGCTGGATCTTCATTGCATTTTTGAATAAACATGTGACCTTTGCCGCATAATTATAAGCACATGAAGAAAACTGATAAAACAGGTCTATCCACTGCTGTCTAAGATAAGAAGGCACCCATTTAGCAGATAACAGTTCTTCTTCCCTTTCTCTTGTATAAATGCCGTGTTCCGTTACAATAAATGGCTTCTCAGTTTTCCAGCTGGCTAAAGCCCCCAGAAGTCCCGCATATCCCGTCGATGCAGAATGATAAATATCCGCCTCCGGAATATCACTGGTAAGCAGATAAAGTTCAGGCAAAAGCATCGATCTTACATTAAAGAAAAAACTTGAAAATGATATAAAGGGATATTTTTCTTTACACTCTTTAATTATCACACTAAAGAATTCATCGCTCATTAAAACCGACATAGGATTTGCCTTTTTTACATTAAAAAGGTTAAAAAGCACATCCCATTTAACCTTTTCTCCTGTAAACAGGTTACTCAGTTCTTCTAATTCGCTATGAGAAAGATCCGGATGTTTTCTTTGTTTTTTATCCATCTTTATATTAAGTGCTGTATCAAGGAACAGTTCTTTTGTCTCCACTACATTTTCAGGCAGAGTAAATTTAAATTTTCCCTTCTGCCCCTCACTCGCTCCGATGGTCCAAAGAGAAAATTCTGTATCCGGCATAGCCTCTATATAATGATGTGTCCAGCTTGAAACGCCACCAAAAACATATGGATAGCAGCCCTCAAGTATCATACAGACTCTCATATGATTCATCTCCTACTTAAATTCGATCTTTAAATGGTCACTTGTTGCATTTATAAGATAGCAACCTTCCGCCTGCTTATATGCAGTTCCTCCGGCAACATTTACAATTTCCTTATCTGTAAGCCTCAGTAAAAATGATGCATCTCCAGCATATCCTCCCAGATTTACCTCCAGACAGTCATTTTTATAGATTCTTTCAACTGAAAGCTTTGTATATTTAAGCGTAGCATCTCCCATCTCAGACCCTGTACACTGCCTTATATCAGGAACAGATACTTTTAAGAAATCCAGATATTCATTGAACCACTCTACATTTTTAGCCCAGCCTGCCTCAGCACCTCGGTCCGGGTCTAAAACATCATCCGGATGAAGGAAATGGGACTGAACATAATGAAAATTCAGTTCTGAAAATGCTGTATAATACATATATTCATCCATATCACAACCTGACACAATTCTAGGAGTCTCTATAACATTATTTTCTTCATCTATCCCAAATTCCTGGGTACAACTGTTAACATCTGCATCCGGAAGATAAATACTTGAAATAATGGTAATATCCTTATCCGCATTAAGGAGAGCTTTCTTACCTTCTTCAGATATGATATTTGAAGGAGGTACATAAACTCTAAAAGTTTCATTTGGGAATAACTGATCTGAAAAATCCTTTAATTCCGTAATAGCTTCAACAATGCTCTTTGAATCAGGCCATAATTTATATGTGCCGAACTGCATGTCATCATCTATACCTTTTATACATAAAGGCTGATGGTTATATCCATGAAGTCCTAATTCTCCACCATTGTTAAGAAGCATATTTCCAAACATCAAGAAACGGGCTGTAGCATAATTTCTCTTAAATGGTGCATTTACATTATCGTTATAATCCTCAATGATAAAACCGGTATGAACAATACCATACTCTTTTTCCCATTTGATCACCTGTGGCAGCCAGTAATTGGCATAAAATGTAGCAATATCAACCCCATAATCCCTCATGATATAAGTGGAATCACCACTAGGTACCGGTGACGGAAAATCATCGATATAATAAGAAGAGGCATTGATCACCGGGTAAATGCATACATCATCTAACATACTGTAAGCAAGGCAGTAAAAACCTCTCTGGAATTTATCTGTCATTGTATAATTCATGATAACTGTCTTACCACTGCCAGATTTATATCCCCATAAAAGAGGCACGCTTCCATCCTCTGAAGCCACAACTCTGTCACAGTCTTTTGAAAGCTGGATCCCTAAAGAGATATCAAGTCCTTCCTCTTCTCCATCAAGAGAGAATTTAAAATTCTTTTTAACATATGAACCTATCATCCTCTCATCAAGAAGCGTTATCCCTTTGATTTTTGTATAACCCGCGCAGCTCTCTATGCCAAATCTTGGAAAAAGTGCTTTAAATACCGTTCCAACATAAGGTGTGGTATCACACATAAGATGTCCTCCTGTGAGGATCCATCTGGACAAGGTTTCTGCCCCGTCTTCCATCTTATCCCAATCACTAAAAGATATTACAACATTCCTGTAATTATAAAGGTCTGTATCCCAATCCACCTCGGTTACATCCTTCTTGTCATAAGGAATCTTCATCTGCTTAAGGACTATCTCCATCTCTGGAGTTATCTCTAAGGTATTTACATCTTCTTTATCAACAATAAGCAGACATTCTGCTGTAGTTTTTACATCTTCTGTAAAGGAATAATCTCCATTTACTTCTCCTCTGTTATCATCAAGAACAACTCCTCTTCTTTGAAGAATCACGAGAAATGTAAATATAAATATAGCCACTACAGGAACCGCTACCCTGTTCCATCCTGTATTATTTTCTTCTTTATCTTTCTTAAAATGGATTTTCATATTCACCCTTCCAGAATTTATACCAGGCCTTTCCCGCCTTAGAGAGATAGATATCTTTTTCCTTAACAGTTTCTATTACCTCTAACGCCAGTTCATCATTGGAAGTCTTATGAGCATAAGCCATATATGCCATATAACACTTCTCATCCTCAGGCCAGCTGCATCTGATAAGTTCCAGCAGCTTATCCATATTTTTAAGTCTTCCTGTTTCTATCCTGTTGGTAACAAACATAAGCCAGTACTTCTTATTGTCTTTCACATATCCCAGCATTTCCACTAGGGAATCATCAAATTTCTCCTGGTATATCTCATATACAGCACCGGAGATAAGACCACTTCCCATATATTTATCGATTATCGTTATATATTCATCCAACAGCTTGATATAGCCCTTGCTAGGCATATTTACTTTTTTAGTAACTAATTCAACTGTGTTTTCTTTTTCTCTGACAGTTTTTTCAAACTCATCAATATCTACTTCTTTTGCAGGATCTATCTCATCAAGTCCTCTTATCTCCTTCATTCTCGCTTCAAGTTCCCCTAATTTTGCTTCATAACCAGTCTGGATCGCGATCATAGAAGTAGTGGCATAATGAGATAATTCTGTATCACTGGAAAGACTGGCACTTTCAAGGACAGAAACATATTCCTCCGGATTTCCTTTTAATATATCCATGATAAGGCTTCTTCTGGTGCCTGAGCCATTCATTTCCATAGCTTCTTCCAAAGGTATAACATCAGTATTTTCGCCACTTACAGGCAATATGATCTTTTTAAACCTTAGATCATCAACTTCTAACTTCTCATAACCCGTTTCCCTGGTAGAATAGATCTTTTTTTTCTGAAGCCACTGTTCTATAAATAAGACCATCGCTCCCACATAAGGCACAAGAATTACAAAAGGCATAAGATGTTCCCTGGTTTTTACAATATCAAGTTTTAGCAGAACCGCCACAAGTATACATATCAACATGTGACCCCAAATGAAAAAGATCATTTTACATCCTCAAACACAAATTTTCTTTCCGCAAGTCTTTCCTTAACAACGTTCGCTCCAGCTTTTCCTGTCTGAAGTAAAAGCAGCCAGATAGCATCATCAGAGCCAATTCCTAAAATATCATTATTTCTTATAACACCTTGAAGTCCCGACTCAACTGCCTTTATATTACCTGGATCATGTATATCCACTTCAGGCCTTACAGGAATAAGCCTGATCAAGGTATAGTCCATAAAATTCTTTAAACTCATCTGCTTATAGATTTCTAGTGTTTCACAAAACTTATCTTTACTCAGCACATGAGTTCCTTCTATAAATCTATCTTCTCTTTCCTGTTCTGAAACAGCTCTTGCAATAGAAGCCGAGATAAGTCTTGAAATTATAAATAATTTATTATGGAATTCATTATTCATCTGACTGTCTTTTGCATGGATTATCTGGACCATGGCACGAAGTGTGTCACCTTCCATAATAGGACAGCAGTAAGCCGGATAATCCGGGAGACATTTACTATTGATAAATGACTCTCCCTTAAGGATTTTTTCAGTCATCTGAGGAAATGCCCTTAAATCAAATGATTTACTCAGATTACCATTTTCCTGTTTTGAACATACTACCAGTCTCGCAAATATATTACCTTCATACACGTTATAAATTGCGATGGAATTATTCTCCAATAATTTTTCTAACACCTGAATCCCTTCAAAATAAACCTCTTCAGGCTTCATTGAATCTAATCTTTGAATAGCTCCATAGATCTTTCCGTAGCTGTCCGTATAGCCTATGATCTGACTATTATACTGTTCAGCACTTTTTAAAACATCTTCATATGTCTTATTTAGGAATTCATATTTTTTCTCTAATACTCTTCTTTCCTGTTTTGCCTCTCTCTTTTCATCTTCATGCTTATCTTTTCCATAACCAGATACAGCACCAAGAAGGAAATAGGACACAAAAGGAAGCCAGTTCATTACGTTAAGTAAAAGGATCTGCCAAGATAAGGTCTTATGGCTCATTATGAGATAACCAATGCTAGCAAGAGAAGCCGATAAAAGACCAGGCATAAGTCCATTCATGGACCCGATGATAGTAACAGCAACCATCCTGAAATCAATAAATCCCAGAACTGCATTTCCACTAACCCGTCGATTGAGCCATTCCGCTATAAAAGCAAGGGAAAGGATCTCAAAACCCACACGGGTCGCTTCGCCAAATTTACGAAGTTTTTCTTTTTTTTCTTTTTTAATATTATTTTTCTTTATATCTTCATACCGTTTTTCATATATGACCGGTAATTCTTTCCATAGATTATGTTTTGGATACCAGCCATATTCTGTTCTTGCCACTTCTGAACTTTTTATAATAGGCTGTATCACGATGTCATTTTTATAAAATACATTCACATCCGGCTGCACTTTCTGGATATTTTCATATATGATCTCAAGATTACATACATTTCCACCAGAAAGATCCATCTCAGTATAATCAGCTTTAGGCGGAAGATCAGCAATACGCTCGATAAGCTCCCCTAAATCCTGATCATTTAAAAAATCTGTATCTTCAAGTCTTCCACCTGAAAATACAATTTTTTTATTTAATATAGCTTCATCCACCCAGGAACTGAATTCCCAGTCATTTTCTTTATCAGAATATAGTCTTGGGACCCTTAGAGTCACTACCTTTATATCATCCGTGGACGCGCTGATATACCCCATCCTTTCTCCAGTCATAAGAAGCATTCTTCTGTTTCTGAATCTTATATCAGCATCTTTTACCTCACGGTAAATATCATTTGTCACCACCTGAGTAAAAAGAGGAACATTATATTTTTTTGCCAGATGAAGATTTTCCTCAAGATCCTCAAGTTCATCATAGAAACGCTTTGCTCCATCCAAAGCCTTAGAAAAATAAACTATCATTCCAAAGGAATAGGATTTAAATAAAGTCTCTAAACTTTTGCCTTTTCCGGAATCAAATACACGAACAAAAGACAGGCCTCTTATCCTGTCTAAATTTTCTTTTATTTTTTTATCCTGTTTTTCACGCTCATCGGATTCTTCATTATAAAGAATCAAAAGATTTTCTTTGTTATCTAACCCCGCCACCGTCTCAAAAAACTGTGCCGATAACCTTGTAATGTTTCCAGTAAATAGTATATTCATAATTTTTCGTCCCTCTCCCATCTAGGACTAAAACCAACTTACTACTTATATAAAACTACCCTCCTTATAGCCAAGGAGGGTAGTTATTCTCTTTTTTTTAGTTTGAAAGAGCTGCTGTAATGATCGCCATAGAATATACTTCAGATGCTGTACATCCTCTTGAAAGATCATTAACTGGTGCATTAAGACCAAGAAGTATCGGTCCGAACGCTTCGAAATTTCCCATTCTCTGTGCAATTTTGTAACCAATGTTACCTGCATTGATATCAGGGAAAATAAATGTATTTGCATGTCCTGCTACATTTGAGTCAGGATATTTCTTTGCTGCAACCTTAGGTGAAACTGCTGCATCGAACTGCATCTCACCATCAATTGGAATATCCGGATGAATAGCTGCTGTACGCTTTGCAGCATTTCTCATCTTATCAACTGTTGGGCCCTTTCCAGATCCATTTGTTGAATAGCTAAGGAAAGCTACCTTTGGATCAACGCCAAATGCCTTGGCACACTTGATCGTCTCTTCAGCGATCTCAACCAATTCATCTTCTGATGGATCAATATTCAGACCACAATCGCCCATAGCTAGAACTTCGTTCTCACCTGTAGCTCCCGGCCTTACCAGGATAAAACAAGATGAAACAATTGTATTTCCAGGTCTTGTCTTAATAAGCTGAAGTGCAGGTCTTACTGTATCAGCTGTAGAATATGTTGCTCCTCCAAGAAGTGCATCTGCATATCCCATCTTAACAAGCATAGTACCAAAATAATTATTTGCTTTGAGTACTTCTCTAGCCTCTTCTCTTGTAACACCTTTTTTCTTTCTAAGCTCACAATAGAGATCGATCATTTCCTCTATCTGTGGAAAGTTTAAAGGATCAATAATCTTTGCTCCCCTTATATTAAAGCCACAGTTTTCTGCAGCCTCGTAAACCTCTGCCTCGTTTCCAATAAGAACTGGTTCAAGGAAATTACTTGCCAGCAATCTTGATGCTGCTTCAAGAATTCTTGAATCTGTACCTTCTGTTAATACGATCTTCTTCGGATCTTTCTTAAGTTTTTCGATTAATTGTCCGAAACCAAACATTTTCCTTTCTCCTTCTTACAGTTATGTATATGCGTACCCCAAACACTATGTGATATAGTTTAATCCCATAAAATCACATTTTTAATGATAGCACTATTTGAATGAAGTATTAAGCAGAAAATATGATTTTTCTGTGGTTTTTCACACCATTATTTTATAAAGAATCGTTTTTTATTTTTTTTGTTCCAAATATGAATTAAATGATCCTTATCAATAACTCAGTCAGATATACAACTATGCACGAAAGTATCGCAACAGTTGTAAGCCCACGTCCCAACAGAGCGAGGACTATGGCTGTGAAAAATCCGGCTATTGCAGAATATATTGATCCTGTGGCAGTAAATATATCAGGTATCGTCATAGCAGTAAGAACTGCATATGGAATATAATAAAGTACCGACTGAATAAATCTGTTTTTGATCTTCTTTTTTACCAGAGCAAAAGGCAGCGCCCTGATAAGATAGGTCGAACCTGACAATATAAGAAGATAAATAATGAACTGTTTATTATCCATTACTTTTCCTCCTTTGCAGTTTCTTCATCAACTTCTTCATCTGCTTCTTTTACCGGGAATATAACAGCGGCTGTAACAGCAGCTATGATGGCACTGACAGTAATGGCCATACCTGCTGATATTCCTTTAAAGAAATGCACATATTTAAACATTATACTTAAGGCTGCGGCGATAAAAACCGGGAGTGCTACCTTCTTTACCTTCTTTACCTCTGGCACTACGATTGCTACAAACATTCCATATATAGCAAGTCCTAATGCATTCATTACAGCCTTTGGAAGAACCTCTCCTAGAAGCCCTCCTAATAATGTTCCTACACTCCATCCAACCCATGGCAGAGTTGAAAGGCCTGCAAAGAAGCTTCTCGTTACTTTATCTTCAGCTGCTGCAACAGCAAATATCTCATCTGTCATAAAAAAACCCAGGATCCATCTATAGAACCCTTTGAACTTTTCTTCAACTTTCTGAGATATGGACACTGACATAAATGAATAACGAATATTAATCGTTATCTGTGAAATCAGCATATCGAAGTACAGGCCCGGTGTCATCATCATCTGAATGCCGGCAAACTGACCGGCTGATGTAACAACCATCATTGAAATAATGACAGCCTGCCACCATTTGAACCCTAAAGACACGGCTTTTATACCAAATGTAAAAGAGACCGAAAGATATCCAATTGCAATAGGAACCCCGGCCTTAAGTCCACGTATATAACCTTTCATGTCTAACTCCTAATGCTTAAAACTTCAACCAACCATTCTAGTTTACTCATTTGAATTAAGATTCGCAACACAACAGACAAAATTAATTGTACAAAATAACGTACATTTTGTTAAATTGTATTAATAATAGTACAATGTTACTATGCCCTCAGTTGAAAGGGCTAAATTTTAGGTGTAACATGGATTTTAATTGTAAAATTTACACCATTAATATTTTTTAATGAAAGGAACTTGTTAAGTTTAAAATGGATAAATCTAAAAAAATCGCTTTGATATTTCCTGGTTTAGGTTATAACTGTGACAAACCTCTGCTTTACTATTCAAAGAAAATAGCTATATCTCACGGTTATAGTATAATAGAAATCAATTATTCTGATTTTCCATCCAATGTAAAAGGTGATAAAGATAAAATGGAGCTTTGCTTTAATATTGCTTTTGATTATGCTGCTAAACTCCTTGCTTCCGTAGATTTTAATGACACAGAGATCCTTATAATTGGAAAAAGCATAGGCACCGCAGTTGCAGCAGCCTATGCTTCTAAAATACTTTGTTCCTTCACTACCAGAAAAATAAGATTTATATATCTTACCCCTGTTGAACAAAGTTTTAATTATATGCAACCATCCTCAGGAATCGTATTTCATGGCACAAGTGACCCTTGGATAAATTCCCCCTTAGTAGTGAAAAACTGCGAAAACTTAAATCTTCCACTTTTCATCACAAAGGACTCGAACCACTCCTTAGAAACAGGCAATCTGGTAACGGATATTGAAAATCTTGGTAAGATTATGGGAAGAATAGACGCCTATATCCAGAATCCCAAAAGCTGATTGCAAATATTAAACTTATTTATTTATTTTATCAAGTGCTGCCTGTGCTGTCTTGCAAGCCTCATCGAGAGCTTCTTTAGCAGGTACACCTTCAATTTCTACCTTATCTGCAGCTGTCTTAAGTGCATCATAGATTGCTCCACCTGTTGGATCTATTGGTGCAACTGTTGCATGCTGTGACTGAGCAAGTGGTACTAAGATTTCTGGATGCTCACTTGAATATGCCTTATAGCTTTCAGTATCCTTTGCTGATGAACGAACAGGAACATAACCTGTATTGATTGACCAGTTAGCCTGATTTTCAGGATTTGTAAAGAACTTCATGAAATCATAAGCACCAGCCTTCTCTTCATCTGAAGATGCATTAATTGATACAAGGTTCTTTGATTCTGCTGTAGGAGTAGCAACTGTGCCATCCTTCCATGCTGGCTGTTCCATGGCTGCAACAACTGAAAAATCAAGGTCAGCCTGGTCACCTGATGAACCTGTGTAACCACCGGCAACACCATTTACTGCATCATCCATTGTGCTGTACCAGTACTCCCAGCCTTCACCACCAGAATGAATAGCCATTGTCTTATCTGTATTGATCCATTTTCCAAATGAATCCCAAACCTCTACCCATTCAGGAGAGTTGATAAGCACTGTCTTTCCGTCATCACTTAAAAGCTTTGCGCCATTTGAAAGTGATACATCAACAAGGTTGTCTGGTCCCCACATTGGCTCCCATACATAAGTGCCGCCAGCAGCCTTAACCTTATCGTATGCATTGTTAAGATCATTCCATGTCTTAATATCTTCTTCCTTCACTCCAGCTTTTTCAAATAAAGCTCTGTTGTAATAGAAAACCTGAGTTGTTCCGTAAGCAGGTAATGCATAGTTCTTTCCATCTGCCATACCCTGCTCCATAAATACATTTATATAATCATCCTTATCAAACTCGCTGTCATTTGCGATTGTATCTGTAAGATCTGTTAATAATCCCTTTGTTGCAAGATTATATGTAGGTACTACTTCGATAAGAGCTACATCTGGAGCTACATTACCAGCAATTGAAGCCTGAAGCTTCTGATATGTCTCGTCATAGTCTGCCTGAACAACAGCCTTAACATAATACTTGTCCTGAGACTTGTTATAATCATCTACGATTCCCTGGATAACCTTAACTGCTGTTTTACCGCCAGCAAACCAGAATTCGATCTCAATCTTTCCGTCAGCAGTCTTTGTTGCTTCCCTCTTTGCTGATCCTGTGTTCACACTAGCCTTACAACCAGTAAGAGTGCCAAGTGTCATAGCACCAGCTAAAATGCCTGTTAAAATTCTCTTTCCTAACTTCATTTTTACCCTCTTTCTAGGACTTATGCCTATGTTTAAAAAAGTTTTCGATACAAGTGTCGCCAACACAAGTACCATATATTTATAAACGTCTTTTGACGAATATATCTGTTTATCCTTTTACTCCTGTGTCACCAGCAAGCCCCGAAATAAACCACTTCTGAGTGAAAGCAAAGAGTATTAAAAGTGGCAGTACGATAACTGTGCTTCCTGCCATAACAGCAGCCCAGTCGGTTCCATATGCTCCTCCTTCAAAGAAGAAATTTCTAAGTCCCTGAGCTACCTGATAGTATTTTTCATCTTTTGTAATAAGTGATGGCCACATGTAATTGTTGTAAAGACTTATAAAGCTTATAAGGAAAAATGCTACAAATGATGGCCTTGTCACTGGAAATACAATTTTCCAGAGAATCTTAAATTCACTTGCTCCATCAACCCTGGCAGCTTCGATAAGTTCTTTTGGAAATTGCAGAAATGCCTGTCTCAAAAGGAATATACCGAAGATACTTACACACTGGGAAATGATAAGTCCCTTAAAGCTGTTTAACATGTTGTATCTTGCCAAAAGAACAAATGCCGGAATATAGGTTGCACAGGATGGAAGCATATATGTTCCCATTACAATTCCGAAAAGCACATTTCTTCCCTTAAACTTAAAGAATACAAATGCATAGGCAAGCATCGCTCCAGTCACCATCTGGATAAAAACTGTAACTCCTGCGATAAAAAGGCTGTTGCCTACATACTTTAATAATGGGGACTCTGTTAAAACCTTTGTTATATTTTCAAAATGATACACCGATGGAAGTATGATATTTGCATTCATAGCTTCCTTGCTTGTCTTTAAGGCTCCCAGTATCATCCATATAAGTGGAAATACCATAATGAGACTTAAAATAAAAAGCACTATATGCTTAAAAACATTTGATATTTTCTTTTTCATTAATAATTCACCCACTTCTTTGATACTCTGAACTGAATAAGTGACAATGTAACTGTTATCAGAATAAGAACTATGGCTACCGCTGATGCAGCACCCATATTAAATTCTTCGAATCCCAACTGATAATAAAGGTAAGTGAGTGTTCTTGTGCTTCCTGAAGGGCCGCCCTGAGTAAGTATCTGAATCTGGTCATAAGCCTTTAAAGAATCCACCATGGTAACAACCGATAGAAAAAAAGTAGTTGGTGATATACCTGGGAAAATGATATATCTAAATTTTTGAAGCTTGTTTGCACCGTCAAGAGACGCAGCTTCAAGTCGTTCCTGTGGTATTTTTTCTAATGCAGTTATATAAAAAATCATCGCATAGCCAATGCTCTTCCACACAGTAACGATAATAACAGACATCAGAGCGGAATCAGAGCTCTGAGTCCATTGAGATGCAGGAAGGTTAAGTAGTTTGAGGACTTGGTTTGCAAGTCCACCATTGGGTAAAAATATCCAGTTCCAAATAATGGAAATGGCTACTGTCGGTGTTATCCATGGTGAAAAAATAAGAAATTTATATACAGCACTTCCTCTGAATTTACTTCTCATAAGAAGCGCAAGTATAAGCCCAAACATAAGGATGGGGATAACTGTACCAACAGCAAACAATATAGTATGGGTCATTGCTTCCCAAAATCTCGAATCGGTAAATATATTCTGATAATTCTCTACTCCCACCAGATTATATTCTGGTGTCATATAATCCCAATCAGTAAAACTAAGCCAGCCTGTATTGATAATAGGATAGATCCAAAAGAGAACCATAGGTACCATAGCAGGTAATGTAAATAAAAGTATATTCCCTATATTCTTTAATTCTCTTCTCTTTATTCTCTTTTTTGCAGCGCGTCCTGCTACTCCATTATTACCCCTGTCTTCTTTGTAGATATTCTTATCTACATTCTGGGTACCAGCCAACTGACTCATACTTACCTCGTTCTTATATTGTATTTTCCCCCTCGTTCACGAACTTTTCTGCCCTTTCACCGTATGAACACATATAAATTAACATTTAAATCACTTATTGTCAATGAAAAAAATAAAAAAAGATGTCCGGCTCTCACCGAACATCTTTTAAAACCTTTAATTCTATTGGATTAAATATCCTAAAGAATCAAATTTATACTCTTTTCCATCAATTTTTAAAGTCATATTTTTTGCATACCAGCCTGATGTATCCCCAAACCAGGTTCCTTTAGCATTCTTTCTCCATGAACCTTTAGCCTTATATGTCCAGGAGCCATTTCCTCCCAGCCAATAACCCTGGATCCATTCGTTGCTTGCCATATGACCATCACTATAAAAGTAATAATAAACGTCTTTTACCTTAACCCAGCCTGTAGCCATTGCTCCACCAGGTACGAAGTAATACCATTTACCATTTATAAGCTTCCATCCAAGCTGCATCTTTCCTGAGCCATCGAAATAGTACCATTTACCATTATCGATAAGCCATCCTGTCTTTAACTTACCGTTTAATACATAGTACCAGCTTCC
>AUXO013044263.1_pt1 | contig 15141 bp, 20 predicted proteins | sample 768731 | NCBI WGS metagenome assembly AUXO01 (sample SAMN02715735, study PRJNA202380) | gut metagenome | biome: sheep rumen | host: Ovis aries | place: New Zealand: Palmerston North
GACCTTTTTTTTTTATATGTATTACTGTTTTTAAATTTTAATTAATTTATAAAAATTCTAAAATATATCTTATAATTTAAAAGAAATGTGATTAATATTATTAATACTTATAAAATGTTCAATATTCTATACATCTGGGGAAAATTCTTTTATAATACTTCAATTAGAAATATTTTATTTAGTTTGGGAATATTTGAAATAAATTATTAAAAATATACTTAAAAAATAGAAAAATAATCAAATCATATTGAAAAAACAGATTAAAATATTTTTATTATGAATAATTTTTAAGACCAAATATCTAATGACAAAAAAAATTAGGATAAAAATAGTTATATTCTTACTATCATTCAATAGAATATTGTAAAAACCAATTAAATATAATTCAGTACAGCAGTGCCATTAGCAATGACAGGTTTTCAGGAACTTTATGATTTTCAACATCAATCCATTTTATTTGTTCATTGAAAACCCCGTTTAATGTTTCACTTACAAGTCCACCTATTGATTCAATACTGTTATGGCATTTATCAGGATATCTGCATTTTATATTGTCTATTCTTGAACATTTTTCACAGTAACCACAGTAACCTGCAGATAATAATTTTCCATTTATTTCTTTTTCCTTTTCTTCAAGATTATCAAGTAAAATATTTCTTTCTCTAAACAGGGAGTTATCAACAATTGTTTTTAATTCTTCAATGCTAAATGTTATATCTAATGCTTTCTGTGTAAAGTTTATTTTTGTTAAATGCAGTTCAATATTTTCATATTTATTCCAGTAGACAAGCACGTCCTCTTCAAATTCAGGACATGCCCAGTTTCTGGAATAATTAGGACATTCTCTGCATGCATTAAGAGTACTTTCCAGGTTAACATATTTTTCTTTATATTCTTCTGTGGATATAGTTTTTATAATTTTCTCTGTATTATAAAGGTCATAAACTTCATCAACTTTAATCATTATTACCACTCTTTAAATTATATAATTATAATTTAGTCTGTAATTATATTTTACATTTCTAAAATTTAATTATATTTATGAAATAACGTTTAAAAAAATAATATAATAATCTACATGTTGTACTCTAAATTTATGAAAAATTATCAGTAAAAAAAGTAAAAAAAAGAGGTTAAGTGTTTGATTTGATTAAACGTTTAATGTATTCATTAGCCCATGTAGTTGTAACGATACTTGCAATTATCTGACCGGCTACAATACCATACCATACACCATGTTCTCCAAGACCAAGAACAAGTGCGAAGATATATGCACATATGATACTGAAAACAATGTTTCTAAGTAAAGTTTGTGCCATAGCAGTTAATCCCTTACCAACTCCCTGGAAAAGGAATGTTGACGGAGCACCAAAAGCCATGAATATATAGTATAATGTCATAGTCCTTAAAAATGCAACCATACTGTCAGCCAGGTGTGCACTTGCCTCACTATATGAGAACAGTACAACAATCTGTGGAGCAAAGATGTAAATAAGTACTCCTGTAATAACAGCCACTATAAAAGCCAGCTTCATACTGTAACGGTGTGCAATTCTAATGTTTTCCAGTTGTTTTGCCCCGTAATTGGCTCCGACAATACTTACAAGTGCAGTGGAAATACCGATAATAGGCATTGTACCAAGACTTACAACCCTCCATCCTGTACTGTAAACAGCAACTGCGTCAGTACTTGCAACCATAGTAAGCAGTGATGATATAAATGTTATAAGTATTGATGTTAATAGTAATTCAAGACTTGCAGGAATTCCAACTTTAAGAATATCATAGGATATTTCTTTACTTAAATGGAAATTTGAATAATTTGGCTTAATATATGTGTCCTTTTTAATGTAGAACCAGTATGCTATTATGATAATTACCAGTGCTGATGATAATAGTGTTGCATATGCTGCTCCTGCAACTCCAAGATTAAATGTATAAATAAAAATCGGGTCAATAATTATATTGAAAATACCTGATATTGCCATTGCAATCATTGTACGGTTTACGTCACCTTCTGCCCTTAAGATACCGTACATTGCATTTGGTAAAACAAAGAATATTGCACCTGCAAACATTATACTTCCATAACTAAGTGCATATTTTAGGGTATTGCCTGCACCCATAGCTACACATAATGGTTCAAGTATTGTTAAGAGTATTACTGAAACAATCAGTGATATAAGTATTGTTATAAATATAACGTGCAGTCCACCATTATCTGCCTTTTCTTTTCTTCTTTGACCAATATATTTACTAAGGGCACTGGTTGCACCACCACCCAGACCATTACCTAAACCTACAAGAATAAGAAACATTGGTGTTACAAATCCGACACCTGCCAAGGCGTCACTACCAAGACCTGCTACCCAGGCCGCATCAGCAAGATTATATATACTTACCAGTAACATTGATATTATAAGCGGTACCGACATTTTACGCACGGCAATAGTAGGGTTTCCAAGTATTGTTTCAACACCCTTTGTTTTAACTTCCTCTGTCAAAAGTTACTACCTCCATTTTTGTCTAAAAAAATACTATTAATATATTACTTTTATAGAAATGATATAATTAACTGTAATATAATCTAACTGATTATAAAATAATACTTTATTTTGAATTTAACATTTATCTTTAAATATTATGGAAAATATATAAAATATTATTAATAATATCTATTAAAAAAGTATTACTTATCATATAGAAAACATCAAAAAAGTAATAAGTTTTAATTTAATTATTAAAATGAAAAATGATAATATTAAATAAAGGAGACTAACTCTATGATTAACGCTCAATTAATATATCAGATGATAAAAAAACACGCAGACGTACCATTAACTGGATTACCATTACTTATATCTGAAGAAACACCAATACCAGTACCATATAAAGATATACCAGTTATAATAAATCAGCTGGAAAATGAGGGAAAAATAAAAATATTCATAAAAAACAATGAAAAATATTGTGAACCAATATAAAAAAAATACTCTTTTTATAAAAAAATAGCTATTGGAGGAGAAAGAATAAACTCCTTCAATAAAATATTTAATCTCTTCTGAAAAGATCTCTTGTATAAACTTTATCTGCAACGTCCCCAAGAACATCAGAATCGAAACGATTAGCTAAGATAATATCACTTTTCTTTTTGAAACATTCAAGATCATTAACAACCTTGGATCTGAAGAACTCATCACCATCTTCCAGTGTAGGTTCATAAATAATAATAGGAATACCTTTAGCTTTAATACGTTTCATAACACCCTGAATAGCTGATGCACGGAAGTTGTCACTGTTACTTTTCATGGTAAGTCTGTAAACTCCAACTGTATCAGGATTTCTGGAAATAATCTCATCAGCAATAAAATCCTTACGAACACTGTTTGAATTAACAACAGCTTTAATCATAGTCTGAGGAACATCCTTATAATTAGCTAGTAACTGTTTAGTATCCTTAGGCAAACAGTATCCACCATAACCAAATGAAGGATTATTGTAATGTCCACCAATACGAGGATCAAGACATACTCCGTCAATAATCATCTGTGTATCAAGACCTTTTGTCTGAGCATAAGTGTCAAGTTCATTAAAGTAACTTACCCTCACAGCAAGATAAGTGTTTGCAAATAATTTAATAGCTTCAGCTTCTGTAAGATGTGTTAATAATATAGGAATATCCTCTTCAGGACAGCCTGCTCTTTGCTGCTCTGCAACAGCACCATCTAAAAGTAAATCTGCAAACATCTGAGCTTCTTCCATCTGACTGTCATCACAGCCAACTACTATACGGCTAGGATGAAGGTTATCATAAAGTGCCTTGGATTCACGTAAGAATTCCGGACTGAATATAATGTTGTCCACACCATATTTTTCACGTACACTTTCAGTGTAACCAACAGGTATTGTTGACTTGATAACCATAAGTACATCAGGATTTACTTTAAGAGTCCATTCGATTGCATCCTCTACAGCGGATGTGTCAAAGAAATGGTTTTCATCATCATAATTTGTTGGTGTTGCTATAATAACTAAATCTGCACTTTTATAAGCTACTTCTTTATCTGTGGTTGTATGAAGTTTTAATTCTCTTTCACCATTTCTAACTTCTTCAAAAAATCTTTCTATTTCATCATCCTGAATAGGGCTAATAAATTCGTTGAGTTTTTCTGCTTTTGATTCTGTGGTAGTAATAGCTGTTACATCGTGTTTTTGTGCAAGTAAAACAGCAAGTGAAAGACCCACATATCCCACACCTGCAACTGTAATTTTCATTTTATAAAATCTCCTAATAATTTTTATTATATTATTGTAATGTTGAAATAAAAATATTAAACTAAATATTAATAAGTATATTGTAATATGTTATTATTCATTAAAAAAACTTTTGAAAAAAATAAAAATAATTAAAAAAAGAAAATAAAAAGAAGAAATTACCAGTAACTACGGCCTGAAGGAGTGTAAATCACGCCACTACCACCACTACCAAAGTAATAACTGTACCTTGGCCTGTTACTGTCTCTTATAGTCTGATAATCATACAAGTCTTCAGATGCATACTCCTGCTGTTGCAGCAGATAATCACTACGCTGTGCTTCATAATTATCAAAATACTTCTTCTGTTGACTGGTCAAATCATTCTTCTCAATACCAAGATAAGGTATAATAGTACCATTTTTTAGTCTCATTTTAGTTAAAACATACATATTATCCCACTCACGAAGAGGACCCAAAGTAATAATGATTGCTTCATCAAACTTAAAAGTACCCTGAGTCACATAAGCAATACCCCTAACATACTCAGTAGGCACATAAAACTCTTTACCACTTAAAGTATTATTTACAAGAGCAACCTTCAAACCACTGTCACCCTCATAAACAGTAGTGTTATGATCATTATAACAGAAAACAAACTCGGAAGGTAAAAACTCTTCCTCACTACCCTCTTCATCTGCACAAAAAGATGCAGGAAGTAATAATAAGGATAAAACAATAATAAAAATTAAAAACTTCTTCATAAACAAATCTCCCAAAAAAATAAATTAAAACTGGTAAAACTACCAGTAATCATAACGGGATGGAGTGTAAATAACTCCACTGCCACCACTACCAAAGTAATAACTGTAACGAGAGTTATGCCTATTTCTATAGTTTTGATAACGATAATTAGCCTCAGCAGCATACTCCTGTTGTTGCATAAGATAATCATTACGCTGAGCGTCATAATTATCAAAATACTTCTTCTGTTCAGCAGTCAAATCATTCTTTTCAAGATCAAGAATAGGAACAACAGTACCGTTCTTAAATTTCATAGTCAACAATATATATTTTCCATCATCACGCTGAATACTACGGGTAATGATGATAGGTTCACTGAACTTGAAAGTACCCTTAGTAGCATAAGCAATACTACGAACACGTTCAACAGGAACAATAAATGAAGTATTATCCAAAGTATTATTAACATGAGCATACACCAAACCACTATCACCCTCATAGGTAGTTGTATTATGATCATTATACTCGAAAATAAAAGGACCAGGCATAAAATCATGTTCAATATCCCATTCATCCTCAGCACAACAGCAAGGCAAAAGCATAAAAGATAATAATAAACAAATTATCACAAACTTCTTAAACATAATAAATCACCCCTTAGAAGCACGAACAACATTAATAACATTAAAAGTCAAAGCTTCAACACTACCAACACCATCAATCAAAGACAAAGTAACATCCCTATGATAACCAAGATCAACAGGAAGAGGTGCCTTACCCTTCTTCCAAATAACAACAAGATAAGACTTGCCATCAGCTACACGCTTCTTAATATCCTCAAGAGACAAACCCTCATGAATAACCTCCAAAGAATAATTTTCTCTCCACTTGTTATTTGATTGGGAAGCCTCCTTATCAAAGAAAGGATTCAACTCAAGCTTCTGACTTATAACATCCAATTTTCTGGACAAAGTAACACGCCTGAACTTAGATGTAAACCTGCCAAAATCATCAGACACATCAGAATCCCTGTCTTCTAAATATTCGACAACAACACGATTACCATTATCAAACTCAATAACCTCTGTCGAAACATCACCCTTCACAAACGACATAAAGTATCACCTTACAAAATTTTTCTCAAATCATCAATATTTTTCTTAGCAAGAGTAAAATCAAAAGAATCAATATTATCAGAAAGAATATCTAACCTCCTGACAATATCATCATCAAAACCATCCTCATTCCAGAAAACAATTAACATCAACTTCTTGAAAAACGGATAAAGACTAGATTCTTCAAATTCTCTACGAAAGTCATTATCCATGCAACGTTCTAAATCATCAAGAAAATCTTTAAGTTCAGACTTGTCCATTTTATCACTACTTCTTGAGATAATAATATTTAAGATCTATAATAAATATTCTGTTTTGAAAATTAATTATTTAATTAACTAATTCTCTTTTTAAATTTCATATAATTTAATTAGATTTTCATAGTATCCTTTTAGAATCAAATATTCCTTATGGTAAATTTTTCAACTTATTAGTCAATTATTATGATTCATTTATATATTCTAATTAAAATATTTTGTTTAACATCAGAAATATATGCTTTTTTTATTTCATAGTTATTCATTAAATAGAAAAATAATGCTCCCCCACCAATAAACGGTTCAAAATAGCTATTTATTTTTTTAGTTTTAAGAATTTTTGAGGGTAATCTATTTTCAATTTCTGAAATTAATTGTCGTTTTCCACCTACCCATTTCATAAAGGGTTTAGCATTTGTTATTGACTTATTGAATAAATTCATCTGCATATATTATTAAGTTTCTTATATTATTATTATAAATTTTTTGATCAAAGAAAAACAATTTTTTATAAATATTATTTCCTTCTGATGTTAATAAAGAATTAATTTTAACGTATGAAGTTATTAAAAAGGATCATAAAACTTTAATTGACCATTTACAAGGTTTGGAAGAAGATTATCTAAAGTTAAATTCTGAAAATAGAAAAAAATATTATAATAATATCAGATCTACTTTTAATAATGATTTAAATTCTTTTGATTTTTCTGTTTATGATGAAGAAAGTATTATTCGTGCTTCATATACTTTATTTATGAATAAAACATGTTTTAATGGATTATTTAGATTAAATAAAAAGGGTGAATTTAATGTTCCACAGGGGAAATACAAGAATCCTAAAATATGTGATGAAGAAAATATTACTGAAGTGCATAATGTTTTAAAGAATGTGATTATTAGAAATGATTCCTATTTAGCATCTGAAAAGTATATCACTGAAAATTCTTTGGTATATTTAGATCCGCCATATCGCCCTATTTCTAAGACAGCTAATTTTACTAGTTATTCTGATAGCAGTTTTAATGATAATGATCAGATAGAACTTTCAAATTATTTCAGTAGAATTAGTCAAAAGGGTGCTTATGTTTTGTTAAGTAATAGTGATCCACATAACGAGAATCCTGATGATGATTTTTTTGATGATCTTTATCAAAATTTTACTATTGAAAGGATAATGGCAAAAAGGAGTATAAATTCTAAAGGAAATAAAAGAGGGCCAATTAATGAGTTATTAATTCGTAATTATTAGGTGTTAATATGGTATTATATGAAAAATTGGGATATCGTTCTATTGATGAGTATAATGATGATTTTTTAGCTAATTTGTTGATAACAAATCATAATTTTGATTTTTTTGTAAATTGGGATAAGATTTATGATAAATTACGTGAAAATATTACTGAAATTAGTATATTAAATAGTTTAAATAAAATACCTGAAGAAGAAATAGAGTCTCATTTTAGGGAATTAATTAGTTGTTATCCGGAAGTAGTTCCTATTTTACCTTCTATTTTAGCGATAAGATTTGAAAAAAATAAACAGAATATTATTGAAATTTTTGATGGTGAATTTAAAGAGTATAATTTTGATGATGAAGAGTATGATGTAGATGATATTGTTTATTTTTCAAAGAAAACTGGTTTATTAGATTTATTCAATAAAATTACAGATTTATACACTTATTTGTTAGGTACTGAAGTTGGATTAGATACTAATGCTAGAAAAAATCGTAGCGGAACTACTTATGAATCTTTCATAGAAGATTTATTAATTAATGAATTACAAAAATATCCAGGATATTCTTTTGAGAGTCAAGAATACGTATGCAATATAAATAGGAATAAAAAAGCTGATTTTATTATATCTAAGGAGGGTAAACAAAAAATTATTATTGAATGTAACTTTTATAATTCAACTGGTAGTAAACCAATTGAAGTAGCTAATGCTTATATTGATTTACAAAATCAGTTATCTGAAGAAGATTTGATTTTTATATGGATAACAGATGGTCAAGGATGGCATAAAATGAAAAGAACATTATCTGAAGTAACACCTAATATTGATTATTTATTGAATTATAATCTTTTCAAAAATAATCTTAAAACTATTTTAGATTTAAAATGATCATAACTATTAGTGTTTTATATTTAAATATTATGCTATGTATAACAACAAATATTTCATTCAATTTATTAAAGAACGTAATCTAAAAAAAAGTACAGTTGAAGGATATCAAGTAGTTTTAAAGTTATATTGTGATATTAACGAAATGAATTTAAATGAAATAATGCTTGAAGCACAAGATGAGGAAATTGTTTGTCCTTTAAAGAATAGATCAATTAAGAAAAGATTGATATCATTTAGAAATTTTCTTATATCTCAAAATAAGTCTCATAATACTATTAAAACATATTTATCAAAAATTTTTACTTTTTATAGACATTTTGAAATTGAGTTACCAGTGTTACCGCCAGTTAAGTACGATAAAGGTTATCAAATAAATTATTCTGATCTTCCAAGTAAAGAGGATATAGCTAATGTTTTAAATTTAGTTCCTATAAGTTTTCAAGCTTTAATATTATTTATGTCTTCTTCGGGATGTTCTAAAGCAGAAACATTATCTTTAACTATCAATGATTTTATTAAAGGCTGTGAAAATTATTATAGGTCCGATAATCTTAAAGATATATTAAATGAATTAAGTATTGTCGATAATTTAGTTCCAACTATTTATTTAAAAAGAATTAAAACAGGAAAATATTATTTTACATTCTGTTCATCTGAAGCTAGTCAATATATTATAAAATATTTAAAAACTAGAAATAATTTATCATTATCTGAAAAACTTTTTCCATTTAGTAGTTCTAAAGTAACTAGTATGTTTCAAAAGATAAATGATAATATGCAATGGGGTCGAAAGGGTTATTATAGGTTTTTCAGGTCACATGTACTAAGAAAATATCATGCTTCAAATATTGGTTTGCCTGCAGAATATATAGATGTGTTACAAGGTAGACAAAAAAGTATAGTTCATGAAGCTTATATTAAAACAAACCCTGAAGAATTAAAGAAATTATACATTAAACATATGAATAATGTGATAATATTTAATTCTAAGGAAAATTCCGAAAAAGAAAAAGTTGAAGATATTCATATAACAATTAATATCTTCTTATCGGATATGCAATTAACATTATAGTACAAACAAATTCCTTACACAATTATATTCAAATCTTCCAGATATGATTTTGTGTAGATGTTTACTATTTCTGTTATGAGTATATCTACTGGTATTCCTGTTTGTTCGGATATGTTTTCAAAATATTCTTTTTCTAATTTTTTGGGTTTGACATTGCAGTAGTATACTATTTCTTCTCTTGGTATTATTTCTTCTTCTGTGAAGTCTTTTATTATTTCCTGTAGTTTGTTGTAGTTGTCCTGAAATTTTATTTTGTTCAGTTTATTGTTTAGTTTTTCTATTGATTGTTTTAGTTCTATCATGTTGGCCAGAGTTTGTTCTTCCATGATCTTGTTTTCTATTAGTTTTTCAAATATTTTCATGTCTTCTAACTGTATTAGGCTCATACTTATTATGTCTGATGCTTTGAAGCCATATTTTTTGTATTTTTGTATTTTTTCTTTTGTTTCTTTATCTATTTTTATTGTCATTTTGACTTTCTTTTTATCTTTCATAGTTAATGCTTCCATTTGTTTGTATTTTATTATTTGTAGGAAGCTTAAAAATTAGTCTAAAATGATCATATTTATTCAAATAATAGTGCTACTTTTTCGAGTTCTTTTCTTATTTTTATGTGTTGTGGACATACTTCTTCACATTTTCCACATTTTATGCATTCTGATGCTTTTTTTCTATCTTTTATTACTTTTAAATATTCTTCATAGCTTTCATGTTCTATGGTGGAGCTTTTCTTGTTCTGGTTGTATAGTTTGAAGTAAGTGGATATTGGTATCTGTTGTGGACACTTATCTTTACAGTAGTTGCAGTAGGTGCATGTTATTTCTTTTGTGTTCTGCATTATGTCTCTAGCCTTGTTTATTATCTGTTTTTCTTTTTGTGTAAGTTTGGTGAAGTTCTTTATAAATTCAGTGTTTTCTTTTACATCATTTATGCTGTGCATTCCACTTAGTATCATTTCAACATTTTCAAGGTCGAATACAAATGCTAATGCCCATTGTGCTGGTGTTTTTTCATCATATTCTCTAAATATTTTTCTCACATCTTCATTGACATTTGCCAGTTTTCCGCCCTGTATTGGTTCCATTATAAAAACTGGTTTCTCATATTTTCTGCATATTTCATAATTTGCCTGTGCCTGTACTCTTGTACTGTTCCAGTCATCATAGTTTATTTGCAGTTGTACAAATTCTATTTCTGGATGTTCATTCAATATTTTTTCTAGTACTTCCGGTGTGTCATGCAGGCTCATTCCAAGTTTTCTTATTTTTCCTTCTTTTTTATATTTTTTTAACAGATTGAATATGTCCAGGTCTTTACATACTCCTTCATAGTATTTGTTTTCAGGATCATGTACAAGATAGTAGTCAAAGTATTCTACTCCACATCTATCTAGTTGTGTTTCGAATATTTCTTCAGGATTGTCAGTTTTTTTCATCTGATATACAGGCATCTTGTCTGCTATTAATATTTCATCCCTTGGATATCTTTTTACCACACATTCTTTCAGGTATTCTTCACTTTTTTCGTCCAGGTATGAATATCCTGTATCAAAGTATCTTCCTCCGGATTCTATATAAGTATCAACCATAGTGTTTACTTCATTTGTATCTATTTGTGTTGAATTATTCTTTTTGTATGGTAGTCTCATGAATCCGAAACCGAATCTTTTCATATCACTTTGCAATAGTATCACTACCTGTATTATTTTATTCTGCTGTCTATGTGCTCATCGTATACTAGTGTGTAGAACTGGTTTTGCAGACTAAAGAGTGTGTTAGTATATTCATTTAGTAAATGCTGGTATTCTTCTTTTTCTATTTGCTGGGTGAGTATCTCATATTTAATTTTCATTACTTTATAAAGTATTTTAAGTAATTTTAGTGAGAATGTTATAAGTTTTGTCATTTTATTATCATCATACTGGATAGTTTTTTCTAAAACAAGTACCAGGTCACTTTCTATTACCATAAACAAGTCCAGTATCATTGATTCTGCACTTGTATAATTGAAGAATACATCAGTATATTCATCATTTCCAGTTACATATGATGATAATTGTGGAAAGAATTGTGTTCTTGAATAGTTTATTATACCATATAATTGTATATTATTGTCAAAGTTACTCTCATTATATTTATTGTTGTTTTCCAAGTTTATAATAATGTTTTCGAGAGTATTTATTTGGTGTAATTTTTTCTTTTCATCCATATATTAGTTTTTATTTTTTTATGGATATTTATTTTATCAAGAAAATAGTCATTGAATTGAAAATAAGTATAAGAAATATGGTGGTGGTGAATTAGTTAGTGCAACTATTGTAAGTATTTATTATTCTTCATTATCTTTGATGTCATTTAGTATGGTCATGTTTTTATCTAATGAATTTAAACTGTCTTCTATTGCTGTTGCTAGTTTTTCATCCATTTTAAATCGTCTCATAAAGTCAACATATGAGTATAGTTCCTGCATATTGTACTTGATTAATGTTTCATATTTGTCTATTTTTGCTTCTTTTGTAGCATATTTTTCTCTGAAGTATTCAAGTTTCTTGGTGATTCGTTCTACTTCTTCGGCACAGAATCCGTATTCCAGTATTAATGATTCATTTGTAGGGTTTTCAAGCATCTTGTCTCTTAAGACTACCATCCTTTTGTTCAGGGATTCTTTAACTTTTACTAAATCATCTTCTTCTGTGTATTTATATTCAAATTGAGTTCTTTTTTCCTGCAGTTTTTCTATCAGATGATGGAGTTCATACATATTAATCACTGTTGTTATTATTTGCTAGTATATTCTTTGTTTTAAGTATTATTTACTTTTAACACTAATTAAAATAATATTTAATATTTAAAAAAAAGGGTTGGAGGTTAAGGGGTGTACATATATGACGTTATAGTTTTGATATTATTTTGTCACTAATTTTCTTTATTATTTTAAACTTGACATTCGACCTCCATGTACCTTTGATGTATCCCATCTTTTCAAGTTTGTCCAGGTATGGCCTTAACTCATCAAGCCACATCATAAATTTTTCAATATTTTTTGTTGTTATAACTGTTCCAACTTTTTTGTTTGATAATATTGAATTTAAAACTGATTTTGTAACGTTTGTTTGCATGATTATCATTCCTTTAATTGTTATATTTTTTTTCTTACTTTTTGTAATTATAGCTATTTACACTTAAAGTATATAAAGGTTACTAAAAAAATAACAGTATTTTAATCAAATATTTCATACTTAAAACACCTAAAAATCATACAAATTAATAAAAACAAACTAAAAAAAAATTAAAAATACTAAAAATAATTAAAAAAACAGTTAACTATATATAATCAAATCATTAAAACTTCATACATGGAAAATAAAGATTACTGGACTGATTATTATAAAAAACATCCTAATCCTACAGAACCTTCAACATTTGCACAATTCTGCACAGAATATCTCAAAGAAAAAAAGAAACTAATAGAATTAGGATGTGGAAATGGAAGAGACAGTGTATTCTTCAGAAACAATAATTTAAAAGTAACAGCAATAGATCAGGTTGAAGAAGAAGTAGAGTACCTGAATGATAAGTATGGTGACAAGTGCTTAAAATTTTATGCAGAAGACTTTACAAACCTTAAAACAGACAACACTTACGATTATATTTATTCAAGATTCACACTTCATTCCATTGAAACAGAAGCAGAAAAACGAGTATTTGGCTGGATAAAAAATCAATTAAATCCAGAAGGTTACTTCTTGCTTGAAGTACGAAGTACTAATGATCCAATGTTCAAAAAGGGAAAACAGATAAGTGACAATGAAAACGTTACAACCCACTACAGAAGATATCTTGATTATGAAGAAACAATACAAAAAATAGAAGATATAGGATTAAACATAGTATATAAAACAGAAAGCAGAGGATTAGCAGTATGTGGAGATGATGATCCAATGCTAATAAGAATAATCGCCAAAAAAGAATAATTCACCACCCAACTAAACTTCCTTTTTTTATAATCATATAAATATTTTTAATAAGTGATAAGTATTTAAACAAGTAAATACATAATTTCTGATGGAATAATTTAAAAAGAATAAAAACAATAAACTAAGAACTAATTGATTATAGGAGGTTAATTAAATGGATTCAAGGAAATTCAAAAAAATAGATAATAACACTCCTAAAAACAAACGAAGAAAAAAACATAAAAATAAAAATCATCATAGAAGTAATGAATATCAAAGCATAAAACATAGAAACTATCAAAAAATAAAATATGATGAAAAACCTTACAAGAAAGAAAAACATAAAAAAACAGAAATCAATTATAAAACAATTATCTCAGTGGCCATACTACTATTAATCCTGCTTGCAGTAATAATATCTACATATAACCTTGTGCAGAAATCAACAATGGATCCTGATGCAGAATTAGTAAAACCGGTAGGATTTAATCTAACACCATACGGATATAAATGGAACAAAGAATTATATGGAATGTGCATAGCAGAAAACGAAAACAACACAAACTCAACATATTACTTTACACTAGAACAAATGGCCGCCCTAGCCAGTGACAGTAGTAATACCTTCAATTATACAGACGGATTATACTTATCATATAATACTAATAATTCTGATGGTGTAAAAATAGTGCAACATATATACAAAACTAACTACAAAGAAATAAAAAAACCGGAAAACTTCGATGAATATTCCTATGTGACAAATGCCAGATTCCTCGGACGTGAAAGTCCATACTGTTTTGAAGGATTTGGATTCACACAGGAAGAATATAAAAACAGTGTTTTTGGGAATAACACCTAAAAACACATATACTTTTTTTAATAAGAATTTACTATAATTTTTCACCACTATACTCATTTTCCTCGGTATAAATTCTTATCAGAGTATCAATATTATCATCATACATTAAACGATAACCTATACATCCACCATCTTCACTTTCAACATTATTCAATGACTTATCACTGCCACTACCTGAATTATTGATAATGTACCACATACCATGAGGAGTGTAGATGAATAAACTTCCTGAACCCTCAGATTTTCCCTCTTTAAAGCTGTCATCAGGGTCATATATTTTAGTAGAATGAAGAGCCAATCTGCTTAAATTCTGTTCAGGATGAGTACCACCCTTTTCAAACAGTGCTTCCAGCCAATTAAATGCCTGATCTTTCAGTTTTCTTTTTTCTTCAGGATCTTCAAATGCTTTTTTAATTTTTTCCTGTCTTTTAGCAAGTGTGTTTGTAATACCCAGTATTTCTTCAACTTTTGGAACATCCTCTTCAAGACACCTGTATCCTTCAGGCCTACCTGTAACCTTAATTATTCCATCAATAAAATCCATTCTTCTGAAGTCTTTCATATACTTTTTAACCTTTTCAAAGTCTTCATCAGGTATTTTCTGGTTTAAACCATATAGATAACCATACTGTAATGCATCATAACATTTAGTTTCCATTCTAAGTTCTTTTTTATTTTCCATTGATATTACTCCTTATATAATTATAAGATTAAAATATTTAAAAAATATTGGCTAAGTTTGAAATGACCTAAAA
>AUXO014038190.1_pt1 | contig 15140 bp, 10 predicted proteins | sample 768731 | NCBI WGS metagenome assembly AUXO01 (sample SAMN02715735, study PRJNA202380) | gut metagenome | biome: sheep rumen | host: Ovis aries | place: New Zealand: Palmerston North
GCTTTCGCCTCCTTATTATTTATGCTTTATAACCATCATTTTTAAGTTTTGAAATATCAACTAAATTTAGATGCTTTTCATCTTCTCTATTTTCAAGTGAAGTTATTAAAGCTTCAGCTGTATCAATTGCAGTTAAAACTGTTACACCAGTTTCAATTGCATTACGTCTGATTAAGAAACCATCCTTATGATGTTCTTGACCCTTCTTAGGTGTATCAATTACTAAATCTAATTGATGTGCTAAGATTAAATCTAAAACTGTATTTTCGCCATCAGCAATTCTATTAACCTTTACTGCAGGACAACCATTTTGAGTTAAATAGTTATATGTACCTTCAGTTGAGTAAATAGTATAACCGAACTTATTAAATCTCTTTGCGATAGGAAGAATTTCTTTCTTATCTTCATCACAAACTGTGATAATCATATTCTTATACTTAGGAAGACGGATATTTGCTCCTAAGAATGCCTTATATAAAGCTTCATTATAATCTGCTGAAATACCTAAGCATTCACCAGTAGACTTCATTTCAGGTCCTAAGTTAATATCAGCACCACGAATCTTTTCAAATGAGAATACTGGCATCTTTATAGCATAATAACCAGCATTTGGTTGTAAGCCTGGCTTATAACCCATTTCTTTGATTGTATGTCCTAAAATTGCCTTTGTTGCAAGGTCAACAATAGGAATACCTGTAACCTTAGAAATATATGGTACTGTACGGCTTGAACGAGGGTTAACCTCGATAATATATACATCATCACCAATTGCAATAAATTGGATATTAATCATACCTAATACATGTAATGCCTTAGCAAGAATTTCTGTATATTCAACAATTCTTTCCTTAGCCTTCTTAGTGATTTGTTCTGCAGGATATACAGAAATTGAGTCACCAGAGTGAATACCTGTTCTTTCGATATGTTCCATAATACCAGGAATTAAGATATCCTTACCATCACAAATTGCATCAACTTCTAATTCCTTACCCATTAGATACTTATCTACAAGGATTGGATGTTCTTGTGCAATTTGGTTAATGATATTGATATATTTTTCCATATCTTGATCATTAATTGCAATTCTCATACCTTGACCACCTAATACATATGATGGTCTTACTAATACTGGGTATCCTAAATCATGAGCTGCAGCTAAAGCTTCTTCTACTGTAAATACAGTATGACCCTTTGCACGAGGAATATTATTTGATTCAAGAATTTCATCAAATATTTCTCTATCCTCTGCAGCATCAACGTCCTTAGCATCAGTACCTAAAATAGGTACTCCCATTTGCATTAATGCTTGTGTTAACTTAATTGCAGTTTGTCCACCGAATTGAACAACTGCACCTGTTGGATGTTCAATATTAACAATTGATTCAACATCTTCTGCAGTTAATGGTTCAAAATAAAGCTTTGATGCAATATCGAAGTCTGTTGAAACTGTTTCTGGGTTGTTATTAACAATAATAGTTTCATATCCTTCTTTTTCAAATGACCAAGCTGAATGAACTGAACAGAAGTCGAATTCAATACCTTGACCGATACGAATAGGACCAGAGCCTAATACTAATACTCTCTTCTTAGAAGGAGCTTGCTCTTTAACTTCCTCTTCACCATCAAATGTTGAATAATAATATGGAGTGTGAGCTTCAAATTCACCAGCACATGTATCAACCATCTTGAATCTTGCAGTAATGTTATTAGCATAACGCATCTTCTTGATTTCATTTTCATGCTTTGCAGTTAACTTAGCAATGAAATGATCTGGGAATTCCATTCTCTTTGCTTCTTTTAATAATTCAACTGTTAAAGGCTTTGTTTTTAATTCAAATTCAAGCTTAACGATATTATTTAGCTTATCAATAAACCATCTATCAATCTTAGTCTTTTTGTAGATTGTATCATAATCTACATGACGTCTTAATGCTTCAGCAACTCTCCAGATTCTTCTATCATCAACTATTTCTAATTCTTGACTTAATTGATCTAAAGTTAAATGTGAGAAATCATAAGACATTAATGATTCTACATGCTGTTCAAGTGAACGAATAGCTTTCATTAAAGCACCTTCGAAGTTTGTACAAATTGACATAACTTCACCAGTAGCCTTCATTTGTGTTGTTAATGTACGCTTAGCAGTGATGAACTTATCAAATGGTAAACGAGGCATCTTAACTACGCAATAGTCAAGCATTGGTTCAAATGATGCAAATGTCTTTTTAGTAATTGCATTTGGAATTTCATCTAATGTATAACCTAAAGCCATCTTTGCAGTAACCTTAGCAATAGGGTAACCTGTTGCCTTAGATGCTAATGCAGATGAACGTGAAACTCTTGGGTTAACTTCGATAACACAATATTCAAATGAATCAGGGTTTAAGGCATATTGAACATTACATCCACCTGTTACACCTAATTCAGTAATAATTCTTAATGCAGATGTTCTTAACATCTGATATTCCTTATCAGATAGAGTTTGTGATGGTGCAACAACAATTGAGTCACCTGTATGAACTCCAACTGGATCTAGATTTTCCATATTACAAACAGTAATACATGTACCATTTCTATCACGCATTACTTCGTATTCTATTTCTTTCCAACCAGCAATAGATCTTTCAACTAATACTTCACCCACTCTTGATAATCTTAAACCATTAGTTAAGATTTCAACTAATTCAGCTTCATTAGATGCAATACCTCCACCAGAACCACCTAGTGTATATGCAGGTCTTAATACAACTGGATAACCAATCTTATTAGCAAATGCGATACCATCAGGTACATTATCAACAACTAAAGATTCAGCAATAGGTTCACCTAGCTTTTCCATAGTTTCTTTAAATGCTTCACGGTCTTCAGCTCTATAAATAGTTTGAGCTGTTGTACCAATGATTTTAACATCTGGATGCTCATCAAAGAACTTTGAATCCCATAATTCCATAGCTAAGTTTAAACCAGCTTGTCCTCCTAATGTAGGAAGAATTGAATCTGGATGTTCTTTTTCGATTATTTCTCTTACAATATCAACAGTAATAGGTTCAATATAAACTCTATCAGCGATATTCTTATCTGTCATAATAGTTGCAGGGTTTGAGTTTAATAAAACAACCTCAACGCCTTCTTCTTTTAATGCACGACATGCTTGTGTACCAGCATAGTCGAATTCTGCTGCCTGACCAATGATAATTGGACCAGAACCAATAACTAATACCTTTTTAATACTTTCAATTCTAGGCATCTTACTTACCTCCCATCATCTTAATGAATTCGTCAAATAAATATCCTGAGTCAAGTGGACCTGGACAAGCTTCTGGGTGGAATTGAACTGTAAAAATGTTCTTTCCAACATACTTTAAGCCTTCATTTGTCTTATCATTAACATTTATGAATGCTTCGACAGCAACCTTAGGATCAAGTGATGTTGTATCAACATAATATCCATGGTTTTGAGAAGTAATATATACTCTATTATTCATTAGATCTTTAACTGGGTGATTTCCGCCTCTGTGACCATATTTAAGCTTCTTAGTATCAGCGCCTGTAGCAAGGGCCATTAGCTGATGTCCTAAGCAAATAGCAAAAATAGGAACATTAGAATCATAAAGCTTCTTAATTTCTTTAATGATTTCTACATTATCCTTAGGGTCTCCAGGGCCATTTGATAACATAATTCCATCTGGATTATCTTTTAAAATTTCTGCTGCAGGTGTATGAGCTGGGTAAACTGTTACATTGCAGCCTCTCTTATTTAAGTTTTTAGCAATAGAAGCCTTTGCACCAAAATCTAATAATGCAACCTTCTTGCCATCCCCTTCTAAGACATATTTTGCAGGACATGTTACCTTTTCAACAACGTCCTTAGCCTTAAATGCCTTAATCTTAGGTAATATTTCATTTAGGTCATAATTAGGATTTGTTGTAATCATGCCATTCATTGTTCCTTCGTCTCTTAACATCTTAGTAAGCTTTCTAGTATCGATACCTTCAATACCACAAATGTTTTGCTTAATTAAGAAATTTTCAACAGAATCATTATTTCTGAAGTTAGATTGGAATTTAGCTAACTCCTTAACAATGAATCCATCAACAAATGATTGTCTTGATTCCATATCATCATAGCAAATACCATAATTGCCAATTAATGGATATGTCATACATACTGCCTGTCCTGCATATGATGGGTCTGTTAAAACCTCAAAATATCCAGTCATTGATGTATTGAAAACAATCTCACTAATTACTTCTTTTTGGGCACCAATACTTGTGCCTTCGAATACTGTTCCATCTTGTAAAATAAGAAATGCCTTCATCTTTACCCCTGCCGATCTATCTAATTTTGGTATATCGCATACTAATATATACATAGTATATATGATATAAATTCGCAAAAATACCCTTGTACCTATTTTATCATTATTTGAATAATAATCAATATCGAATTTGTCAATTTAGCCCTATATAAAAATGTTTTATATAAAATTAAAATATTATAAAAAAATAAAAACCCCTTATGTTATAAGGGTATTTTTATAGTTAGTTTGTATAAACTTAATAGAAATTTTATTTTTAAATTTTTTTATTATAAAACTAAATCCATTCTTCTAATTGCTTCTAAAGTATCTTCTTTAGTACCAAATGAAGTTATTCTAAAAAAACCTTCTCCATTCTTACCAAAGCCAACTCCAGGTGTACCTATAACATTACACTTTTCAAGTAAGAATTGAAAAAACTCCCAGCTTGACATTCCAAAAGGACACTCAAGCCAAATATATGGTGAATTATCACCACCAGAAAACCAAATTCCTTTTTTCTTAAAGAATTCCTTTAATAATCTTGCGTTTTCCTTATAATAACATAAATTCTTTTGGCATTCTTTTATACCTTCAGTTGTTAACGCAACTGAGGCCGCAACCTGAGTTATATAAGATACTCCATTAAATTTAGTTGACTGTCTTCTTTTCCAAAGCTTATTTAATAATACACCATTAATATTAATACTTGATGGTACAATTGTATATCCACATCTAATACCTGTGAATCCTGCAAACTTAGAAAAACTTGCTACCTCAATTGCTATAGATGATGCACCATCAATTTCATAAATTGAATGTGGAACATCATTATCAATAAATGCTTCATATGCAGCATCATATATAATTAATGATTCTGTTTTTTTAGCAAATGAAACCCATTCTTTTAATTGTTCCTTATTATAAGATGCACCTGTTGGATTATTTGGTGAACAAATGTATATAATATAGCTCTTACCATATAGACTATCATTTGGTAATGGTAAAAAGTTATTATCTTTATTACCATCAATAAAAATAACATTATTGTTATGCATTATATTTGTATCTAAATATACAGGGTATACAGGATCTGGGATTAAGATATTATTTTTGCCAAAAATATCTAAAAGATTTCCCATATCTGATTTTGCACCATCAGATATAAAAATATCATCTAAATCAATATCAACATTATATCTTTTATAATAATCTTTAACATTGTTTCTTAAAAAATCATGTCCAAATTCAGGTGGATATCCTCTAAATGTATCCTTTACACCCATTTCTTGAGATGCTTTAACCATGCTATCAACAATTAATTTAGGTAAAGGTAGGGTAACATCACCTATACCTAATCTTATTATTTTTGCATCAGGATTTGTCTTTTTATATTCTTTAATCTTTTTATTGATATCAGAAAATAAATAACTTTCTTTTAAATTCAAATAATTAGTATTTATATTAATCATTATAATATTCTCCTTCAAAAACTCTTCTTGCAGGTCCTTTCATAGTTACATTGAAATCCTCATCAACTGTAATTTCTAAAGTACCTCCAATTAAATTTACATATATAGTTTCATTAAAAGGCGAAATTCCATTAATACATGCTGCACAAACACTTGCACAAGCACCTGTACCACATGCATAAGTCTCTCCGCTTCCTCTTTCATAAACTCTCATGTTTAAATGATTTTTATCTATGATTTCTATAAATTCAGTATTAACCTTAGTTGGAAATAATTTATTATTTTCAAACACAGGTCCTATTTTATCAAGTTCTAATGAGTTAATATTATTCATAAAAATGACGCAATGGGGGTTACCCATAGATACCGCAGTGATATCATAATAATCCCCATTGATTAAACATTTATGATTTATATATTTTTTATCTTCTTGAAGTGGAATAACTTTTGGATCAAATGATGCTTGTCCCATATCAACACTTACAAATTCTATTTTATTATTATCATTTGGATATAATTTTAAATATTTAATGCCACTTTTAGTTTCAATTGATAAATCTAGTTTATCTGTATATTTCTTATCATATACATATTTACCAACGCATCTAATTGCGTTACCACACATCATACCTTCACTACCATCAAGATTAAACATTCTCATTTTAAAATCTGCAACATCACTTTTGCAAATTAAAACTAATCCATCTGATCCTACACTAAAATGTCTTTTTGACATTTCAATCGCAAGTGAATTTGGGTCATCTATTACATCATCTAATTCTGATACATAAATATAATCATTTGCACAACCGTGCATTTTTGTAAATGGAATCATTATGATAACCTCCTTTTTAAGCTTTCACAAATAAATTTTTTAAATAAAGGATGAGCTTTATTTGGTCTTGATTTGAACTCAGGATGATATTGTACTCCTAAGAAGAATGGTTCTTCTTTAATTTCAATTGCTTCAACTAATCTATTATCAACTGAAGTACCTGAAATTGTAATTCCGGCTTTTTCAAATTGACTTCTATAATCATTATTAAATTCATATCTATGACGATGACGTTCATGTATTAATTCGTTTTGATAGCATTTATATAAAGTAGTATCATGATCTTTTATACTGCATGGATATGAACCTAATCTTAATGTTCCACCTTTGTTTATTTCATCGTTTTGTCCTGGCATAAAGTGTATTACTAAATTCTTAGATGTTGGATCAAATTCAAATGAATTTGCGTCACTAAGCCCTAAAATATCTCTTGCAGCCTCAATAGTAAATATTTGCATACCTAAGCAAATACCAAAATATGGTATATGATTTAATCTTGCATACTTACAAGCTAAAATCATACCTGATATTCCTCTATTACCAAATCCACCTGGAACAATAATTCCATCTGAATTAGATAATATAGAATCAACATTATCTTCAGTAATTGTATCTGAATCTACCCAATTAATATTTACTGTAGTCTCATTTTCAAAACCAGCGTGATTTAATGCTTCAACAACAGATAAATAAGCATCCTGTAATAATGTATATTTACCTACTAATGAAATTCTTACCTCGTGTTTTAAATTATTAATTCTTGAAACTAAATCATACCATTCATGTAAGTCTGGTTCTTTAGCATCTAAATGAAGCTTTCTTACAACAATATTTGCAAGGCCTTCCTCTTCTAGCATTAAAGGTGCTTCATATAAAGAATTTAATGTCACGTTTGAAATAACACAATCCTCTTCTACATCACAAAATAAGGCAACCTTTTTAAATATAGATTCATCTAAAATCTTTTCATCGCTTCTTAGGATTATGATATCAGGAGATATTCCCATACCTCTTAATTCCTTACAAGAATGCTGTGCAGGCTTTGATTTATGTTCTTTTGATGCTTTTAGATATGGTACTAATACAATATGTATATATAACGCATCACCTAATACCTCACGACCAATTTGTCTTATAGCTTCTAGGAATGGTTGAGATTCAATATCACCTGTTGTACCACCTATTTCTGTAATTACAACATCAGCATCAGTTATTTCACTTAATTTATAAATAAAGTTTTTTATTTCGTTAGTAACATTAGGAATATATTGTACAGTATGACCCAAATATTCCCCTTTTCTTTCTTTATCTAATACTTTTTCAAATACCTTACCTGTTGTAAGATTTGAATATTTATTTAAATCTTCATCAATAAATCTTTCATAATGACCTAAATCTAAGTCAGTTTCAGTACCATCTTCAGTAACATAAACCTCACCATGCTGGTAAGGTGACATTGTACCAGGATCTACATTGATATAAGGATCTAGCTTTTGGGATGCTACCTTTAAGCCTCGTGCTTTTAATAATCTTCCTAAGCTTGCGGCAGTAATTCCTTTTCCAAGGCCAGATACTACACCTCCTGTTACAAATATAAATTTACTCATCTTAATTTCACCTCTATTTTTTATGATAAATATCTATAATATGCTTAGCTAAATCTATCTTCTTTACTCTTAAGTCCATACTTGTCTTTTCAAGCCACTTATGAACCTCATCTTCTGTATAGTTCTTATTTTTGATTAATAATAGTTTAGCTTCATTTATTAATCTAATTTCTTTCATTCTTTCATCTAATGATTTCTTAGGCTCACTAGATTTGCTCATATTTATCTTTTCTAGAGTAGATGTTATTAATCTTAATGCTTGTATAAATGTTTCTTTTGATGTAGGTTTTGAAATAGTTAAAATACCAAATTCATTAGTCTTTTCATATACATCAGCATATATGTTTTCTTTTGCTAAAACTAAAACACCAAGCTTTAATCTATAAGATACATCAATTGAAAAAAGTACTCCTAATTCATCCTTTAATGGAGTATTTACTATGACTATATCAAAACTTCTTTCAATTAATAATCTTTTAGCTTCACTTGCTGATGATACAACAACTAATTCATAATTTTTTGGGTCAAGGATGCTTTTTATTGTTTCATTGAATTTTTCAAATTGTGATACTAATAATATCTTATAAATAAATTCTTTCATAAAAAGCCTCCTTTCAAAAAAATTTATAAAACTATTTTAAATAGTATTCTAAAGTTTCTTTATCTAAATATTTGTTAATAAATTCACTATTTCTTGCAATTTCTTTTGCTTCATCTAATGTCTTAGGAAGCATTTCGAAATTAGTATTTTCTTTTTTGTTTGCATCTAAATTTTTATCTAGACTTAAATTATTTAAAACTCCATCCATTGCAGCATAAATAATTAATGCGAATGCAATATATGGATTGCATGTTGAATCAGGACTTCTTAATTCACTTCTTTTATAAATGCCCTTTGCGGCAGGAATACGAACAAGAACTGTACGATTTTCTTCTCCGTATGAAATAAATTTAGGTGCGTTCATTTTACCTAATCTATTGTATGAATAATCCTTACAATTTAAGAATGCAGTTATTTCTTTAATATGCTTTATTACACCAGCTGTACCAGCTTCATTTAGTGATACATCACCTTTTGATAAAGAGAAATTAATATGGAAACCACTACCAGGTCTACCTTCTAAAGGTTTTGGTTCAAATGAAGCATAAAGACCGTTACGTTCCGCAACTGTTCTTACAACACCTTTAAATGTTGTTGCATCATCTGCAGCCTCAAGTGGGAAAGAACACATGTAATCAATTTCATTTTGACCAGGTCCTTCCTCGTGATGAGAACCTTCTGGTATTAAATCCATTTCCTCTAATGTTAAACAAATTTCTCTTCTTACATTTTCACCCTTATCCTTAGGTGCAATATCCATATAACCTGCATTATCATATGGAATTAAAGTTGGTTCACCCTCTTCATCTCTTTTAAATAAATAGAATTCAATTTCTGAACCAAATTTAAATGTAACTCCTTCTTTTGAAGCATATTCAATAGCTTCTTTTAAAATCCTTCTGGAATCATTTACAAATAAAGTTCCATCTGGATTTTTAATATCACAATACATTCTAACAACCTTACCTGATAATGGACGCCATGGTAATAGTGTTAATGTATCTGGATTTGGGAATAAGAATAAATCTGATTTTATTCCTGTATTAAATCCCTTGATTGCAAGTGCATCAATAGAAATACCATAATTAAATGCTTTATCAAGCTCATGTGGCATAATAGAGATATTTTTTTGTTCACCATAAATATCTGTAAATGCTAATCTTATGAACTTAACATCTTCTTCCTTACAATATTCAATAACTGATTCTTTATCGTACATAATAAAGTCCTCCTAAATTTAAATAATATAGTCTATTATATAACATCTACTTTTGTTTTAAAATTAGTATTATACTAATTTGCAACATAATGAGCCTTAAATGGATTTGAGCTATTTGGAGTTACAACACTAAATCCATCCTTAATTAAATCATCTAAATTCAAATTAAAGTATTTAGAAAACTTTTTTAAGTAAGGCATAATTTCTAATAAATCCTCTTCTTTAGCTTCATTAATTAATAATCTTTCAGATTTATTTTTATATTTACCTCTTATATATACCTTACCACCATACATACCCTTAAATGAGAAATCACCTATTATTTCCTTAGGATTATCTAATCCTAATACAACAATATATCCACCAGCCATATATTCTGCTAAAAAAGAACCAGCCTTATTTCCAATAATCATTACAGGCTTTTTATCTAAATAAGCCTTCATATGAATACCACTTCTATAACCAGTGTTTCCTCTTACATATATTTCACCGCCACGCATTGCATATCCTAATGCATCACCAGCATTACCATGGATAATTATTTCACCTTTATTCATAGTATCTCCTGTTGCATCAGAAACATTACCATATACTTCAATTTTAGCGCCATCCATATACGCACCAAGTGCATTACCAGGAATACCATTAGTAATTTTTATATTTTTATCTACTAATGCATCACCAATAAATCTATCTCCTAAAGTATTTATAACCTCAATATCCTTATATTTTGAATTTTTAATTGCTTGATTTAAATCCTTATAGCTTTTAAAGCTTCTTGCATCAATAACCATAAATTCACCTACATTCCTGCATGATTAATGCCTAATATATCAAGTTCAACTTGATTCAAACCTAAACCCCTAAGCATCAATCTATTACCTTTTAGGGTTTCTATAGAATTAATTCCCATACCACCCATCATTTCTTTTATTTCATATGTCCAGGCATTGATTAGATTTACTAATCTTTCTTCAGCAATCTTAGGATCTAATCTCTTAGTTAAGTTTTCATCTTGTGTAGCAATACCCCAATTACATTTACCACTTTGACAATTTCTACATAAATGGCATCCCATTGCAAGTAATGCAGCTGTACCAATATATACTGCATCAGCACCTAAAGCTATTGCTTTTATTACGTCTGCAGAGGAACGAATTGAACCAGCAGCAACAAGTGAAATATTATTTCTAATACCTTCTTCTCTTAATCTTTGATCTACAGATGCTAACGCAAGCTCAATAGGAATACCTACGTTATCTCTTATTCTTGTAAGTGCAGCACCTGTACCTCCTCTATAACCATCAATTACAATAATATCTGCACCACTTCTTGCGATACCTGAGGCAATAGCTGCGATATTATGTACTGCTGCAACCTTAACTATAATTGGCTTTTTAAAATTAGTTGCTTCCTTTAATGAATCAACTAATTGCTTTAAATCTTCAATAGAATAAATATCATGGTGTGGTGCTGGAGATATTGCATCAGAACCTTCTGGTACCATTCTTGTTTTAGAAACATCGCCAACCATCTTCTTACCAGGTAAGTGACCGCCAATACCAGGCTTTGCACCTTGTCCCATTTTTATTTCAATCGCAGAACCAGAATCTAAATAATCCTTATAAACACCGAATCTACCTGATGCTACCTGAACAATTGTGTTATCCTTAAAGCCTTCTAAATCTTGGTGTAAGCCACCCTCACCTGTGTTATAAAAAGTTCCTAATCTTTTTGCAGCACCTGCAAGTGCTTTATGTGCATTAAGTGATATTGCGCCATAAGACATACCACCAAACATAATAGGGGTATCAATTTTTAATTGAGGCTCCATATCTAAATTTATACTTCCATCAAGATTTCTTTTTATATGTGTAGGCTTTTTGCCTAAGAATACTCTTGTTTCCATTGGTTCTCTTAATGGATCAATTGATGGATTTGTTACTTGTGATGCATTAATTAAAATTCTATCAAAGTATGAAGGCATTTGGTTAGGATTACCCATAGATGATAATAATACACCACCAGTATTAGATTGCTTATATATTTCTTCTACAAGGTTAGATGTCCAGTTTGCATTTCTTTTAATGCTACAATCAGATTCAACTATCTTTAAGCATTTCATAGGACATACTGCAACACATCTCATACAAGATACACATTTTTCATCATGTGCAAGCATAATATGGCCTTTTTCATTATAATAATGAACCTCATTTGCACACTCACGTTCACATAAACGACATCTTGAGCATATATCATTATTTCTTACTATTTCATATTTAGGATAAAAATATCCACTATAATCTTTCATTAGTACATGCCCTCCTTTACCTTTATAATAACAGGCTCTCCACCCTTAGGAGCCCATATTTCATCTAAATCACTTCTCATGCTTCTTAAAGCACATTCTTCACTTGCTAGATAAACAACATCATCTTTTTCTGATACAACTAGATTTCTTAATTTTAATCTATCATTTAATGCCATAAGTCCACCTTTAAATCCTAAAATAATAGAAAATGGACCAGTTATTAATAAAGATGCATAATTATTTCTTAAGAAAGTAATTTTCTTCTTTTCATCTAAATCAGTCATTTCATCGATTTGTTCCCAAAATGGTGCTGCAACAACTGTTGCAAATTCATTTAGTGATAATCCTTCTCTTCTTAATAAGAAATCAGCAATATATGTAATAACTTCAGTATCAGTTTTTAATGAACATTTATAACCAAACATTTCTATAAATCTTCTATTTGCATCATAGCTTGATATTTCACCATTATGTACAATAGTATAATCAAGTAACGCAAATGGGTGAGCACCACCCCACCAACCAGGTGTATTTGTTGGATATCTACCATGTGCTGTCCACATATATCCTTTATATTCATCTAATCTATAGAATTCTCCTACCTCTTCAGGATAACCAACAGCCTTAAATACACCCATATTTTTACCAGATGAGAATACATATCCTCCATCAAATGTATCATTAATCTTTGTAACAACTCTCATTGTATATTCATCTTCTGTTAATTGAGATTCTCTTAATTTGTTCGCATTAGGCTTTACAAAATAACGCCAAATTAATGGTTCATCCTTTATAGCCTTAATTTTTTTAGTTGGAATTCTTGAATAGTCAACTATATCAAATACTTCATTTAAATATGCTTCAGTCTTTGTTTTTATATTATTATCATTATAAAATACGTGTAATGCATAATAATCTTTATATTCAGGATATATTCCATATCCAGAAAAGCCACCACCTAAGCCATTTGATCTGTCATGCATTGTTGCCATTGCATCAACAATCTTCTTCCCAGACATTAATTCACCATTTTTAGATATCATTGCAGCAATTGCACATCCTGCAGGGATTCTAATTTCTCCTTCTTTTTTCATTAAAAGACCTCCTTAAATAATAAAAAGGGCGCTCACCCAATAATTAGAGGGTAAAGTACCCCTAAAAATTAGGTGAACGTCCTTGTTCCTCTATAATTTATCACTTTTAAATTCGATAGTCAACCTATTTTTAAAATAAAATTCAATGAATTCATCAATTCATACGAACTTTTTACATTTTTTCGTCCGTTTTTGAAATAAAATTTAAAATTGTTGTTGACAACTAATTTTTTTAGGATTAGAATAAGCGTGTAAATAAAAAACGCGAGGCAAAGGAGCCTGATGTATTATGCATCTTATGCTCCCTTGCCTCTTTTTTATTTGTTAAGGAGGAAATTTATGAAACAGGTACAAGATTATTTTGGATGTTTGGTGTTCGATGACAAAGTTATGAAGTCAAGATTATCTAGTGATGTTTATAAATCATTAAGAAAAACAATAGATAATGACACTGAATTAGATTTATCAGTTGCAAATTCTGTAGCGCAAGCTATGAAGGATTGGGCAGTTGAAAACGGAGCAACACATTATACACATTGGTTCCAGCCAATGACAGGTACAACTGCTGAAAAGCATGATAGCTTTATTTCACCTGATGCAGATGGAAGAGTTATTATGGAATTTAAAGGAAAGGAATTAGTAAAAGGTGAGCCTGATGCATCATCATTCCCATCAGGTGGTCTTAGAGCTACTGCTGAAGCAAGAGGATATACTGCATGGGATCCTACATCATACGCTTTTATTAAAGACAAATGCTTATGTATTCCAACAGCATTCTGTAGTTATGGTGGTGAAGCATTAGATAAGAAGACACCACTTCTTCGTTCAATGCAAGCATTATCAAAACAAGCAATAAGAATTTTAAAATTATTCGGTCATACTGATATTAAAAATGTTAAGACTACAGTAGGTCCAGAACAAGAATACTTCTTAATTGATAAAAAGTATTATGATAAAAGACCTGATTTAATATATACAGGTAGAACATTATTTGGTGCAATGTCTCCTAAGGGACAAGAATTAGATGATCATTATTTTGGTATTATTAAGCCAAGAGTTCAAGCATTTATGAATGAATTAAATGAAGAATTATGGAAGCTTGGTATTCTTGCAAAAACTGAACATAATGAGGTTGCACCAGCACAGCACGAGCTTGCTCCTATATTTTCAACAACAAATGTTGCTGCAGACCATAATCAAATTACAATGGAGCTTATGCAAAAAATTGCTAAGAAACATGATTTAGTTTGTTTACTTCATGAAAAACCATTTAAGGGTGTTAACGGAAGTGGAAAGCACAATAACTGGTCTATGTCTACAAATACCGGCCTAAATCTATTAGAACCAGGTGCTACTCCATGGGATAATGCACAATTCTTATTATTCCTAGTTTCTGTTATTAAAGCAGTTGATGAATATCAGGATTTATTAAGAATTAGCTGTGCTTCTGCTTCAAACGACTTCCGTTTAGGTGCAAACGAGGCACCTCCTGCAATCATTTCTATTTTCTTAGGTTCTGAATTACAAAATGTATTAGATCATATTGAAACAGGTAAGGCATTAAAGAGTAATGGTAGCTCATTCTTAAAGATTGGTGCGGATGTATTACCACCATTACCAAAGGATTCAACAGATAGAAACAGAACTTCTCCTTTCGCATTTACAGGAAACAAATTTGAATTCCGTGCATTAGGTTCATC
>AUXO011260177.1_pt1 | contig 15138 bp, 13 predicted proteins | sample 768731 | NCBI WGS metagenome assembly AUXO01 (sample SAMN02715735, study PRJNA202380) | gut metagenome | biome: sheep rumen | host: Ovis aries | place: New Zealand: Palmerston North
GGCCGATTGGTCAAGCGGTTAAGACGTCGCCCTCTCACGGCGGAATCCCGGGTTCGATTCCCGGATCGGTCATAAAAAGAGCCTACTATTCGTAGGCTCTTTTTAATTAGTTTCCAAGTTCTATCGATATCTCAGTAAACTTTTGAAGAATTTCTTTCACATCCATATTCTTTTTTTCATTGTCTTTTTTGTCAATAATAATACTACCTTCATGCATCATAAGGAGTCTCGTTCCATAGTCGACTGCATACCTTAGATTGTGAGTGACCATTATAGATGTAAGCTTTTTTTCTTTTACAAGTTTATCCGTAAGCTCCATTATAATATCCGCTGTTTTTGGGTCAAGTGCTGCTGTATGTTCATCAAGTATTAAAAAATCAATCTCTGACATTGTCGTCATAAGAAGCGATATAGCCTGTCTCTGACCTCCTGAAAGCGATCCAACTGGCACATAGATTTTATCTTCAAGTCCAAGTCCAAGCTTTTTCAAATTATCTCTATAATAGTCAATTTTCTTGGTATCAATAAGTTTAGATAGGCCATAAAACTTATTTTTGTTTTCTGCCATAGCAAGGTTTTCTATAATGTTCATGCTTGGACAAGTACCCATAGAAGGATTTTGGTAAACCCTGCCTATTCGATACATTCTCTTATACTCAGGAACTTTGCTTATATCATTATTATCAAGAATAATGCTACCATGATCAATATCTATCGACCCACAAATTATATTCAAAAGCGTTGTCTTACCAGATCCATTTGATCCTACAATAGACACAAATTCCCCATCATCAACTTTTAAGTTGAATCCTTTGAAGACACAAAGTTCAGTCACAAGGCCAGGATTATAATATTTATAAACATCTTTAAGTTCTATCATCAAAATCTCCTATACAACTAACTTTTTATGTTTCTTTGTATTGATCACAATAACAATAAGCAAAAGTACTGCTGTAATTATTTTTAGATCACTTGATGGCATCCCTAAAAATAGTGCAAGTCCAATACATGCTCTATACACTATAGATCCAAGTATCACACTTGTCGTTGGTTTCATACCATTAAATACATTCATAAGTTGTAATCCAATAATTACATTTGCTACAGCAATAACGAGAGTTCCTGTGCCCGCACTTATCTCAAAAAATCCACGATGCTCTGCAAAAATTGATCCAGCAAGTGCTGCGAAACCATTGGCAAGTGCAAGTCCAAGAATTTTCATATTGCCTTTATTTTTTCCAAGGGATGTAACAAGTGTCTCATTATCGCCAACGCTTCTAAGCAAATATCCATTTTTTGTATTCAAATATAAATCAAGCAGTACTTTCATAATTATCACGATTATGAGAAGTATTATCACGCGATTAAATATTGAAAGAGTATTAGCTCTCGGTATAAAATTTATAGCTTTAAAAATATTTGGTCTTTGAAATATTGGGACATTTGCTTTACCTGCAATTCTTAAATTAATAGAGTAAAGTGATGTCATTACTATAATTCCTGATAGCAGATCTCGCACTTTAAGCCTTACATGTATAAAACCAGTGATAGCACCAGCAGCAAATCCAGCTAAAAAACTTATTGGAAGTGCCAAAAATGGATTTTGATTATTCACAATCATCACTGCTGTTATACACATACCAAAAGGGAAAGACCCATCTACAGTCATATCAGGAAAATCAAGTATTTTAAATGTTATATAAGCTCCAAAAGATACAAGAGCATATATAAGTCCTTCTTCAATTACACCAACTAATAATTGCATTTTTGCTCCATTATATTTTATTCTGCGATATCAGTAAAAACTTCTACTGCAGTATTTTTTAATGAATCTTCAATCTGTACGCCAAGATTCTCAATTACTTTTTCATTGAGATATAGTGATGCGTTTTCTATAATCTCATAATTCATATTCAAGATATCACTTTCTCCTTTTAAAACTCTTGCCGCCATATGACCAGTCTGCTTTCCAAGTTCTACATAATCGAGCCCCATAGCTGCTATACAGCCTTTATGGACTTGTTCTATTTCAGAACCAAATACAGGGATTTTTTTCTCATTTGCCTTTTCCAAAAGTACAGGAAGATTTGCAACTACAGTATTATCAGTAAGATTAGTCATCACATCAACTTTAGGAAGTATTGTATCGACAGCAAGTGGCATATCAGATCCTTGATCAATTGATTGCACTACAATATTTACACCATAGGTATCAGATAATGATTTATACTCTTCTATAGCTGAGACTGAATTAACTTCACTTGTAGTATAAAGTATCCCAATGTTTTTTGCATCAGGGAACATATTAGTTATTAATTTAAGTTGTGCTTCAACAGGTAGCTTATCACTTGTACCAGTAATATTACCTACTGGCGTTCCGTCAGGATTTGCAAGATCAGCTGCTACAGGGTCTGTAATAGCCGAAAATATAACGGGAATATCTTTATCACCGCATATACTATATGCAACTTGAGCCATCGGTGTAGCAATAGCAAGTACAAGATCAGATTTTTGAGTCACATATTTATTATATATTTGTGAAGCTACGCTACCATCAGTTTGCGCATTATCATACTCATACACTACATTGTCGCCTTCTACGAATCCTTCTTCTTTCATCCCTTCTATAAAGCCAATGCGACAATTATCAAGTGATCCGTGCTCTGCAAATTGACCAAGTCCAATTTTATAAATCTTTTTTTCTTTCTTTTCAGTTTCTTCAATTTTAGTCTCCAAATCCAAACTCTCGCTACTTGCATCAGCACTAGTAACTTTTGTAGTATTCGCACATGCTGACATAAGTGTAATTAAAACTAACAAAAGAGCTAATAAAAAACTTTTTTTCATAATCTCCTCCTTCGCTTGCTCGCGTCTCTAAAATAAAAAACTCATACGAGCATTGCTTGTATGAGACGAATAATTATCCGCGGTGCCACTCATATTGCTGTCCGACAACAGCCTCTCAAAGTAGTTTGACCTCCAAAAGCCCATTCACTTATACTCCATCTACCGTTTCACAACCTCAGCACGGCTCTCTCTAAACTTATATATAAGTTACTTCATCTTTTTTCATCGATCTATTTAATTAAACTAATTTTACAATAATTTTTTATAAAAATCAATATATTGTCAAATATTTTTTTTATATTATATTCTATGTTATAAATATTATAACCTATTTAGCATATGTATATAAGTATGTTTTTATCATGCCATTATAAATCTTTCTATTTTTAAGTTCATTTCCAAAAATCTTTTTCATATCATCAAAAGAAGTTATGACATTGAGGGTCACATTATTAAGTTTATCAAATGATATCTTTAAGCTCTTATATATAGTTTCTACCGTCTCTTTATCATTCATCCTTTCCCCATATGGAGGATTCGTAAGTATAATTATATTTTCTAATTTATTAATTTTATCATTTAGAAATAAGTTTTTTGCATCTTGAACTTCAAAATCTATAAGCTCTTCAACGCCAGCTCTTTTTGCATTGTCTTTTGAAACCTGAATCATATTTTTGTCAATATCAAAGCCAAAAATTTTAATATTCTTTTCTTTTAGTCTTTCATCATTTATATAACTTAAAGCTTTTTTCCTTTCACTATCCCAAAAGTTTTTATCAATCACATCCCAAGTTTCACTCACAAATGCTCTATCAACAGATGGAGGAATGTTCCCTGCAATCATTGCTGCTTCAATAGGTATAGTTCCTGATCCACAAAATGGATCTATAAGTATACTCCTTTCATCAAAATCTGCAAGCATAATTAGTGCTGCAGCAAGTGTCTCTTCTATTGGTGCTATACCTGATTTTATTCTATAACCTCTTTTGTGAAGGGAATCTCCTGTTGTATCAAGTCGTATGCTGCACTCATTTTTATGAAACTTCACACGAAATGGATACTTTCCTCTTGTCTCAAAAAGTATATCCGTACTATATGTTTTCTTCAATCTTTCAACAAATGCTTTTTTTACAGTTTTTTGTATAGCCTGTGAAGATCTAAGATTTGAATTTTTATCCTGATTAGCTTTTGTAATCAAAAACTCACCATCAACTGGGACAAATTTTTCGATAAATGAATTACATGCTCCAATATATAATTCATCTGGAACATGTGCAGTAAATCTTGATATCTCAATCATCACACGCTCAATCGTTCGAAGACAATAATTTAGCTTTGGTATATCAAGAATCGTACCTACTGCTCGAATCTCTCCATCAGTCACTTCGCTCACTTCAACTCCAAGCTTTTTTACTTCTTTTTTTGCAAATTTCTCTAAACCAAAGTGACATGGTAAGACAAAAGTAATTTTTTCATTTACACTTATCATAAATATTATAATTTTACATGATAACAATTTTTTGGTCAATACATTTATAACTTTACATTTAATAAGATTATGATATAATAATAAAAAACTAAATAAAATAGTTTATAAAAAGGAGTGAATATGAAAAAAGTATTATCTGCAACTTTTATTATATGCTTAATAATATCGCTTTCATCATGTAGCAACAAATCTACAATAACTGAAACTTCCGAATCCAATGTAGACATTACTGATGTAGCAGCTATAAAACCACATACAACACAGACAAATAATGATGTGTTTGCCATAAAGCTTGATGATAGATTTAATGATCTATATGATACAGTTGTTGAACCAAATTATATAGAAATCTATGATAAAGAATCAGAAAATAATGGTTATAATGGATTAGTTTTTGCTATATGTGCTTTTCAAAACCCAGAGGATTGGGCTGGAGGACCACACGAAAAAGTCGGTGAGCTTTCGCTAAAAGATGGCAAAGTTTATGATATAATTATTGGCTATCCTACTGAATCACAATTCGGCTTTGATACTAACGAAATGCCAAAAAATTATAAACGCCTATATGATGCAAGATATGATATAGCAAAATCACTCGTAGCGAGTGATGGCACTGCTATAATGTATGGTCAAGGCTCACGTGGAGAAGGACTATATGACGACATTATAAAAAATCTAATTGAGTATTTATCAAAGAATAATGATGAGGCAAATCAAAGTGAAAATATTAGTATTATATATGATATAATAAAATCTTTTGATGAAGATTATCTTGATAAAATAGTATATGCATACTATGATGTAAATACTGATGGTATTGATGAATTACTTATAGGCGATACATCAAGCGATAGTCATACATTTACAATATATGACCTATACACTATGGTTAATAGAAAACCAATGCATGTAGTTAGCGGATCGGAAAGAAATAGATACTATGCAATTGATAGTGGGCTTATCAGAAATGAATATTCCAATAGTGCAAGTAATAGTGGCATAGATATTTATAATCTTGAGACGAATAGTACAAATATGGTATTTCAAACTGCTGTTAAATATGACAGTGAAGAAAATAGTGATAATCCTTGGTTCGTTTCATATGTAAAAGAAAATGATGATTATGATTGGGATCCTATTTCAGAAGAAACATATGACGAGATGGTATCACGTTTTAGTAATGATGCAGTATTTGACTATAAGAAATTATCTGATTTCAATAAATAAACTATAATATATATGTATATCATAAAAAAGTTAGGTCTATCCTAACTTTTTTTTATCTTCTACCTCCAAAAAAGAGATATATAAATGCAAGTACTATCAAAAATCCAATTGGGCCACTAAATGCAAGAGCGCCAAGCCCATATGCTACATTTCCAAAAAACCTAAAAAGCCCCATTATAATTATAAAAAATATCAAGAACGCTATCGTACACCCAAGAGTATTGGTAGTATTTATATAGCTTCTATATCTACTTCCACTTTTTCTAAAGTCACTACCACTATCATTATAATTTTCAGTGTGCTCGTTTTGATAATTATCATCATTAAAGGCGACACCTTGACTAGAATCAACTTTATGTACAGTTTTTATAGTTTTTGCTATAAGACGAGGATCGCCTAATTCATCAACAACTTCTTTTTCGCTCTTTCCTTTTTTAATCTCATCACTTATATATTTATCATAATAATCTATCTGGCCCTTTACCATTTCAACATCAAACGATTCAGAAAGTGCTTCATTCAATTGTCTTAAAAACTCATTTTTACTCATATTTTACACTAATGCCTAATTCTTTTAATTGCTTTTCATCTACTACACTTGGAGTCTTAACCATAAGGCAAGATGCATCTTTTGTCTTAGGGAAAGCTATAACTTCTCTAATTGATTTTGCATGAGTCATAAGCATAACCACTCTGTCAAGACCATATGCAAGCCCTCCATGAGGTGGAACTCCATATTTAAAGGCATCAAGTAAAAATCCAAATTGTTCATGTGCCTTTTCTTTTGTGAAACCAAGTATTTCAAACATTCTTTCTTGTATTTCAGGCTGATGAATCCTTATAGATCCACCACCAATTTCAGTACCATTTAATACAATATCATAAGCTTTTGCACGACATTTTTCAGGATTTTTAAATAAATCATCAATATCTTCATCCATTACCATAGTAAATGGATGATGCATCGCTACAAGGCGATTTTCTTCTTCGCTATACTCAAAAAGCGGAAACTCAGTAACCCATAGGAAATTGTATTTATTCTCATCAATCAAATTAAGTTCTGCAGCTATTTTAAGTCTAAGCGCACCAAGTACTGCCCATACAGTTTTCCTTTTATCTGCAGCGAAAAGAAGCAAGTCTCCTTTTTCGCCTCCCATAGCATCAATCAGTTTTTTTATTTCATCATCAGACATGAATTTAGCAAATGAAGACTTAAAAGTGCCATCATCATTAATTGCAAGATATGCAAGTCCCTTTGCTCCATATTCTTTAGCATATTCAGTAAGTGCATCTATTTTTTTACGTGGCATCTGAGCTTCGCCTTTTACATTAATTCCTTTTACAACGCCACCATCATTTAGAGCATTTGAAAAGACTGAAAAACTTGAACCCTTTACTACGTCACTCACATCAGTAAGTTTCAAATCAAATCTTGTGTCAGGCTTATCTGATCCATATTGATTCATAGCGTCTATCCACTTCATCCTTTTTATAGGAAGCTCAATATCATAGTTGCAAATTTCTTTAAAAAGCAATTTGAGTAATCGTGAATTCACATCTATTACATCATCAATGTCCACAAAAGAAAGTTCCATATCTACTTGCGTAAACTCAGGTTGCCTATCGGCACGAAGATCCTCATCTCTATAACATCTCGCAAGCTGAAAATATCTATCCATGCCAGAGACCATAAGAAGTTGCTTATATAGTTGAGGGCTTTGAGGAAGTGCATAAAATTTGCCAGGGCTTATACGTGATGGGACAAGATAATCTCTTGCTCCTTCTGGAGTTGATTTGCAAAATGTTGGAGTCTCAATCTCAAGAAATCCTTCATCAGCGAGAAACTTTCTTATAAGTATACTTGCCTTTGACCTTATCATTAAATTATGTTGAAGTGGTCTTCTTCTCAAATCAAGATATCTATACTCAAGTCTTAATTCTTCACGAGTAGGTATCTCATCTTCTATAGGGAAAGGGAGTACTTGAGAAGTAGATAAAATCCTAAGTTCATTTGGTATAATTTCTATAGTTCCAGTCGCAAGTTTTTCATTGATATCAGATCTTTTCTGTACCACACCTTTAACAGCTACAACATACTCAAACTTAAGTTCTTTCGCTTTTTCAAAAGTACTTTTCTCACAAGTCGCCTCATCAAAAACAATCTGAATGATTCCTGATCTATCGCGAATATCAGTGAAGACAAGACTTCCCTTATTACGAGATCTTTCTACCCATCCCATTACAACAACTTCTTTTCCGATATCACTTTCAGAAAACTCTGCACACCTTTTAGTTCTTTTAAGCCCTTTTATACTCTCTGCCATTTCAATTCTCCTAAATCATTTATAAAATTATCTTATAATAATATTAAGTAAATGTCTCAAAATCAGTATACCCAATTGATTCAAGTTTTTCACATTGAAATTTCTTATTTTTTGACAATATCGCAATATGAACTATATTGCCTTTTTTTCTCTCTTCAAGTGCAGCTTTAATTATATCAGCCTTTTTATTAATATCAATACTTTTATCAATAAGATATGCTATCTTTTTAATACTAGTTGGTATTTTAAAATTATCATCAAGATATATACCTATAATTCGTTCAAAACCTATGGATATGCCGAGTGCCTCAGTATCAGTTCCAGCAAATTTACCAATCATCTTATCATACCTTCCTCCACCCCCAACAGAACCAGAGAATTTTTCAGATTTAATCTCAAATATTGGTCCTGTATAGTATCCCATGCCACGAACTAAAGTAGGATTAAAGTTTATCTTCACATCAATATTTTTAGTAACAGTTTCAATTATCTCTATCAGATTATTACATACTGATTGCATCTCATCATCTGAAATTTTAGCATAAAGACTTTTTATCTGTGTAATTGAATTATCTCCATTTATAGAATCAAATAGTGAATTTAATGCATCGATATTTTTTTCACTATATCCTTTTTCAAGAAGTTCTCTTTTCACGCCATCAAATCCAATCTTATCAAGTTTGTCAAGCGTTATACATACAGATTCAAAATCAGACTCACTAAATCCAGCATAGGCTATAATCATCTTTAAGATTCTTCTATCATTTATATCATATGAAAAATTATATCTATCAAATTCAATCTCTTTTAGAAGTGTAGATGTCGCAAGTAAAACCTCTATCTCTCCAAGATTTGTTGATTCACCAAGTATGTCTATGTCGCACTGACAAAACTGTCTAAATCTACCTTTCTGTGGGCGATCAGCTCTATATACATTTCCTATCTGCATAGCTTTAAATGGCAAAGTAAGTTTATCTTTATTATTGGCATAGAATCTGCAAAGAGGCACTGTCAGGTCATATCTAAGTCCAGAATCCACAAGATTATTTAGCTCCCCTGTCTCAAATGCTTTATCAAGTTTTTCGCCTCGCTTTAGTATCTTAAATATTAATTTTTCATTGTCCCACCCAAGATCTGATAAAAGATTTTCTATATGTTCAATACTTGGAGTCTCTATCTCTGTAAAGCCAAAGCGTGCATATACTTCTCTAATTTTTGAAAGTATAAATTGTCTGAGCTCCATCTCTTTAGGTTCTATATCTTTCATGCCATTTACTGGCGTTTTTATCATCTGCATATTGCAATCCTTTCGTTATACTAATGTTCACTCAAAAGTTTTAATTTTGTATCATATAGTTTTTGAGATAAATCAACATATATTTCTTTTGGGTTTGTGAGACGTTTGTTATCGTCATAAAGCGTCTCAAGTTCTCTTTCAAATAATTTTTTAGAGTAATCAAGTGTTTTTCTCTCGTACACAAGTTTGCCATCAACAATAATTGGCACAAGCATTTTTTTTATTTTATAATTATTTTTTTCTATAGTTCTTTTTTTCCAAGTGTGTACAGGATCAAATATTGTAAGATCGGAATTTTCATCAATTTTTTCATCATAAAGTGTAATAAGATCTGCTATTATTTTACCTTCGTTATCATAGATTCTATACACTTCTTTATTGCCAGGATTAGTAATCTTTTCAGAGTTTGAAGATATTTTTAGTTTTGGCATATACTTTCCACTATCAGCATTGTATACACTTGATAATTTATAAACTCCACCAAGTGTAGCTCCACCCCCAGTAATAAGTTTAGTCCCTACGCCATATAATCCGATTTCTGCATTTTGTGCTTTAAGCGACATAATCAGATTTTCGTCAAGATCATTTGATGCACATATTACCGCATCAGTATAACCTGCATTATCAAGCATTTCTCTCGCAACTTTCGAAAGATAAGCAAGATCACCACTATCTAAGCGTATGCCATACTTTTTGCTCTTTATACCTTTTTCTTTCATATAGTCAAAAATTTTAATTGCATTTGGTATACCTGATTTTAGAGTATCATAAGTATCAACAAGAAGAATGGCCATATCTGGATATCGAATTGCAAATTCTTTAAAAGCTGTAAATTCATCATCAAAAGACATAACCCAAGAATGTGCCATAGTCCCCAGTGCTTTTAAGTTATACATTTTAGAAGTCATGACATTTGATGTGCCTATGCATCCTGCTATACATGCTGCTTTTGCACCATAGATACTTGCATCAAATGACATTGCACGCCTTAGTCCAAATTCCATAACACCACAAGGCTTTGCTGCTTCACATATTCTATAAGCCTTCGTAGCTATCAAACTTTCATGGTTAAATATACAGAGTATTGCACTCTCTATAAGTTGCGCTTCACTTATAGGAGCAACTACTTTTATCACAGGTTCTTTTTTATTAATTATAGAACCTTCTTCAAAAGCATATATTGAGCCTCTAAATCTAAATTTTTTCAAATAATCAATAAATCTATCGTCAAAGCTTGCATACTTTTTTAAGTGCTCTATATCATCATCAGTAAACTTTAAATTGACAATATAATCAATAATTTCATTTAGACCTGCAAAGACTACAAACCCATTGCCAAAAGGAATATTTCTATAAAACACATCAAATGTCACTAATGGTTCGTTTTTCCCTTTACTATCATAAAGCTCAAAATATCCTTCCATCATTAAAAGCTCATAAAAATCTGTCAAGAGTCCAAGATTTCTTTTTTCTATTTCGCTTATCATAAGTTAATATCTCCTATATCATCATTTAATATTTCTGTATAATCAAGTCTTCTTGCAATAGAAACTTTTGGAATAAATTTAAAATCTTCTTTATTATCGTCAATATATTTATTAACATATTCCAGTGCATACTCTTCAGAATTAGCTTCTGCACTTATATGCGACAAATATATTGCTTTTAAACCAGGATTTGATATTTTTGCAATTATCTCACAGCACTCTACATTGGAAAGATGTCCTCCCTCGCCAAGTATTCTGCTCTTTAGCACCTCTGGACGATTGCTTTCCATAAGCATCTGTATGTCATAATTGCACTCGAGCATAAGATAATTTACATCCGAAAGATTTCTTATCACATTGTCATCAAACTTTCCCATGTCTGTAAGTATTGCAAGAGTTTCATTACCAAGACGAAACTTATAATAGAGTGTGGGCACATCATGGCAACCTTTAAGTGGATAAAATGTGATATCTTTAATTTGTATGCCTTCTGTATCATTTAACAAATTTACAGGTCTCAATATCTTAAAATTATCATAATTTACTTTTATATCTGAAGATTCAAGACTTTTAGCTACCGAAAGAAGTGTTTCTCTAAGTCCAAGTACTTTTATATCATCAGATTTAAGTATATACTTAAGGCCTTGTACATGATCAGCATGCGAATGAGTAAGTAATATACAATCTATATCTGAAATATTCAAATTATATCTTGACAAATTGTCAATAATTCTTTTTCTTGATATGCCACAATCTACAAGTATATTGGTATTTTTATATGATATAAGTGTAGAATTGCCACTACTACTACTTGCGAATGATACAAATCTCATTCATAACCTCTTTTATGCTATCTTTAAATCTATTTAAATTTGAATTGTTATCAATAATATAATCAGCCTTATCATAAAACTTCTCATAAAACTTTTGTGAATCAAAGATAAGTTTTGCCTGATTATCGCTATAGCCTCTATTTTTTTTAAGACGTGCAAGATTATCAGAAAAATCTGATTTAATATATATAAGCTTATCACAAAGTTCGAGCATGTAATCACTTGGAAGAGCCGATTCTATCAAAAATATATAATTATCATGCATCATATCATTTTTATACTTTTGTATATCATCTTCAATCTTTTTGAAAACAATTGGGTGTAATTTATTTCTTATTTCTTCTTGATACGCCTCATTAGTAAAAAAAATATATGGCAAAATATCTTTACCTGTATACTCTGACTCGCCACTATCCATTATTTTTTTTGCAATGGTATCACACGAAAATGTAATCACATTTTTATAGTTATCTTTTACATATTCTATAAAATAGCTCTTACCAGAGCCTATCTTTCCAACAATACCAATAACCATATATTTAAATAGCAAGCGACTCCACAAATTTCAAGCCTTCTTCTATCCCATCTTTTGAGTACTCAAATTCTTTAATATTCATCGTCTTTTTGTCAGTGCTTTCAAAATTATATAGATCTTTCCATACGTACACTTTAAGGGCAATCGAAGAATTATCGTTTTTAACTTTTTCAAATCTAAATCTAATACCATTATAAGAGCCAAGAAATGGCAGCTTATCTAAAAAGCTTAAGCTCAACATAGTAAGTGGTATTTTTATATCTTCTTTCATCCCCATATCAATGTGCGCTATCCCAATTATCGCCTACTTTAATTTCTATCTCAAGTGGTACTTTAAACTTAAAATCATCAGTCATATATTTTTTAAGAATACTTTTTACTGCATCTTCTTCCCCAATTTTGCATTCAATTAAAATCTCATCATGAACTTGTAAAATCATTCGTGACTCAAGACCTTCTTTAGCCATTGCTTTATCAACATTTATCATCGCAATTTTCATTATATCTGATGCTGTGCCTTGAATTGGAGAATTCATTGCTACTCTCTTTGCAAATGCCTTTTCAAAGGCATTGCCATGCCTAAACTCAGGTATAGGTCTGATTCTTCCATAATAAGTTTTTGTATAGCCATGTGCCTTTGCACTTTCCACACTTGCGTCAAGATATGATTTTACTTTTTTATATTTATCAAAATATTTTTCTATATATAACTTTGCTTCTTTAGTATCGATATGCAAGTCTTCTCCAAGTCCATAAGATGACATACCATATACTATACCAAAATTTATCGCCTTTGCTTTTCGTCTTTCTTCGCTTGTAACTTTATCAATAGGCACTTGAAAAACTTCTGATGCTGTAGAACTATGTACATCACTTGAATTCTTATATGCATTTATAAGATTCTCATCATCAGATAAAATAGCTAGAATTCTAAGTTCTATTTGCGAATAGTCAGCATCAACAAATACAAATCCATCACGCGGTACAAACGCTTTTCTAAGTTCTCTTCCAAGTTCAGTTCTTATAGGTATATTTTGAAGATTTGGATTATCACTTGAAAGTCTGCCTGTAGCCGTTTCAGTCTGATTAAAGTTGGTATGGATCCTACCATCAACTATATATTTTGGAAGTGCATCAGCATATGTAGATAGAAGCTTACTATACGTTCTATATTCCATTATTGGTTTAATTATCTCATGTTTATCTGATAACTTTTGAAGTACTTCTATCCCTGTAGATAGTTTTTCACCTTTTTTCCGTTCATAGTCAAGACCAAGTTTATTAAAAAGTATATCTGAAAGCTGCTTTGGCGAATTAATATTAAAGTCCGTTCCAGCAAACTTATAAATTTTATCCACAAGTTCTTTAATGCTTTTATCAAGTCTCTCACCAAACTTTTTTATATATGCTTCATCAACACCGATTCCAATCTTTTCCATGTTATATAAAACATTTGCAAGAGGCAGGTCAATCTTTTCATATATTTCGAAAAGGCCATTATCAGTAAGCTTTTTATGCAAAAGATTATAGCATTCGTTTTGCTCAATATTTCTTATATAATCATAGTTTTTCCTTATCGGATCAACTATATACGCCATAATACTTAAATCATCAAGATTAGTTTTTGGAACATATCTCGTAAATATATCTGTATTATCATTTTCTTTATATCGTTTTTTGACATCGTAGGCAATTTTTTTATTATTATCTTCATAAACTACTTCATTTGATACATCATTAAAATCATCATCATCCATGTCAGAAAAGCCAGAAAGTGCAATATCATCATTTATCTTTTCAGTAGATTTTGCTTGGTTCTTAGAGAATAACTTATATAATGATTTAAGTTCATATTTTTTTACTATATCATAGGATTTATCATTAAATATATCTTTAACTACTAGATCATCAAGTTTCGCATCTATATCTACATCTGTTACAATTGTAACTAATTTTTTAAGCATGTCCACTTCACTTCTGCCTTCTTCAAAAGACTTTATAACACTTGGTTTGTTTATCTCATCAAGATGATTATATATATTATCAATACTTTTATACTTTTCAATCAAACGACTCGCAGTGACTTTTCCTATGCCCTTTAAACCTTTTATATTATCAGATGGGTCACCCATAAGAGCTTTCAATTCTATAAATTCTTTAGGTGTTATACTATACTCTTTTTCTACATCTTTTGCATAATATTCAAAAACTTCTGTGGTATGCTTTATAGTTTTCACAAGTCTTATTTTAATATTGTCAGTAGCAAGTTGTAGCATATCTTTATCACCAGATAGAATCACCGCATCAAGATTTTTGCTTGAAAACTTATGCGCAAGGGAACCAAGTATATCATCTGCTTCAAATCCAACCTTTGAAAACATATGTATGCCCATAGACTTAAGAATGTCTTTTACATATGGCACTTGTTCTTTAAGTTCAGATGGCATAGGCTGTCTCTGTCCTTTATATTCACTATAAAGCTTATGTCGAAATGTAGGTGCATTCTCATCAAAAGCAACTGCTATATACATTGGTTTTTCTTCATCAACTGTCCTTCTTAAAATATTTATAAAGCCAAGCAAAGCATTGACATGCATACCTCCACTTGTAGTAAGTATTGGAAGCGCATAAAATCCTCTGCAAATTATACTATATGCATCTATTAAAAGTAATTTCTCTTTCATCAAAATACAAACCTCACAGCAATTGCCACTACAACGATAGATGCTACACAAAAAAGTATGCTATACAATATATACTTATTTTTAAGATGCGCATCATATTTTTTTAGATTATATCCTATATCATCAAGCAGCTTATTTAAGTTTTTTTTGTAATTAAAATCAAGATCTACATCAAGATCATTAAAACTTGTATAAAAAGAAAACTCATCAAGTAACAATTCATAACACATAGGACATTTTTTTATATGGTAATATGTGCGTCTGAGTTCATTACCTTTGAGAGTTCCTCTTATCAAGCTTCCTAAATTTTTTTCTGCAGTATTACAATTCATCATTGCCGCTAGTGGGACTCGAACCCACAAGGTTTCCCGCACGATTTTGAGTCGTGTGCGTTTACCAATTTCGCCATAGCGGC
>AUXO010990807.1_pt1 | contig 15137 bp, 13 predicted proteins | sample 768731 | NCBI WGS metagenome assembly AUXO01 (sample SAMN02715735, study PRJNA202380) | gut metagenome | biome: sheep rumen | host: Ovis aries | place: New Zealand: Palmerston North
ATAGACATAGTTGGAGGAATTGCAGGTACTTTACTTTTAATTCCACTTACTGCTATTCTATTTATTGCGAATTATGTTTCAAATGATAATGGACCACTATTTTATACACAAAAAAGAATAGGAAAAAACGGAAAAGTATTTAAAATGTATAAATTCCGTTCAATGTGTGTTGGAGCAGATGAAAAATTAAAGAATTATTTAGAAGAAAATGAAGAAGCAAGGAAAGAATATAAAAAATATAAAAAATTAAAACATGATCCAAGAGTAACAAAAATTGGAGAATTTATTCGAAAAACAAGTTTAGATGAATTTCCACAATTTATTAATATATTAAAAGGAGATATGAGTTTAGTTGGACCAAGGCCATATTTGGAAAGAGAAAAAGAAGAAATGACATATTATTATAAATACATAGTTTCCTGTAGACCTGGACTTACTGGATACTGGCAAATTGCAGGAAGAAGCAATGTTACTTTTGAAGATAGATTACATATGGATATGGATTATTATAGAAAACATACTTTAAAAACAGATATGAAAATTTTGAAAAAAACAGTAGAAAAATGTGTAAAAAAAGAAGGAGCATTGTAAGGTGAGAATAGCGATGATTGGTCACAAAAGGATTCCATCAAGAGAAGGTGGAGTTGAAGTTGTGGTAGAAGAGCTTGCTACAAGGCTTGTAAAAAAAGGTTATCAAGTTGATGTATATAATAGAAAAGGAAAGAATGTTCAAGACAAAAACGCAGACATTCAAAATAAAAAGCTAAAAGAATATAAAGGCATAAACATAAAAACTATTCTAACCATAAACAAAAAAGGAATAGATGCCTTAATCTATTCTTTTTTTGCGTCTATTATAGCCTCAATAAAAAAATATGACTGTTTACATTACCATGCAGAAGGAAGTTGTGGAATGTTATGGATACCGCATTTATTTAGAAAAAGAATTGTTGTTACGATTCATGGGCTGGATTGGCAAAGAGCAAAATGGGGAGGATTTGGTAGTAAATACATAAAATTTGGTGAAAAAATGGCTGTTAAATATGCAGATGAAATAATAGTGCTTTCAAAGGGAGTACAGCAATATTTTAAAAAGGAATATAATAGAGATACAATTTTTATTCCAAATGGAGTAGAGAAATCTCAACATAAAGAACCAAAAGAAATTAAAGAAAAATATGGTTTAGAAAAAGATAGTTATATTTTATTTTTAGCGCGAATTGTACCAGAAAAAGGTTTGGATTATCTAATAGATGCGTACAAGCAAATAGATACAGATAAAAAACTGGTAATAGCTGGTGGAGCAAGCCACACAAATGAATACTATCAAAAAATAGTAGATAAAGTTAAAGATAACGAAAATATTATAATGACTGGTTTTGTGCAAGGAGAAGTTTTACAAGAATTATTTAGTAATTGTTATTTATATTGTTTACCAAGTGATGTCGAGGGAATGCCAATCAGCTTATTAGAAGCAATGAGCCATGGAAAAAATTGCTTAGTAAGTGATATAGAAGAAAATAAGGAAGTTGTAGAAAATATGGCAACTACATTTAAAAAATCAAATGTTGAAGATTTAAAGATACAACTTGAAAAATGCTTAACAGATAATAAAAATAGAAAAAACAGCGAAGATATTGAAAATTTTGTCATAAAGAAATATAATTGGGATGAAGTTGTAGAAAAAACAAGTATGTTATATAAAGAATACAAAGAAAGAGTCTTATAAATGAAAAAAATAATAAGAAGAATAATTATATTAATTTGCAGAGTAATGGAAATTTTTTCGGGTTTTGTCAATTTATTATGTTTTAAAAAAGAAAAAATGACTTATGAAGAAGCTAAAAAAGTTTTAAATAGTATTTATACAGAAAATACATTTTTCAATAATGAAGATATAATAAATTTAGATTTAAACGAAGAAATATTTGTAAGCTTAATTATTCCAGTGTATAATGCAGAAAAATATTTGAATAAGTGTATAGATTCAATAATAAATCAAAAAACAAAGTACAAATATGAAGTGATATTAGTTAATGATGGGTCAAAGGATAACTCTCTTAGTATATTAGAAGAATATCAAAAAAAATATAATTTTATAAAAGTAGTTAATCAGAAAAATAAAGGTATTAGTGTTGCAAGAAATGTTGGAATTAATAATGCTACGGGTAAATATATAGGTTTTATAGATAATGATGATTATATTGCTGAAAGTTATATAGAAGAATTGGTAAATAAGGCAGTTGAGAAAAAATCAGATGTTGTTAAATGTGGTTATTGCTCATTTGAAAGTAATACAGGAAAAATTCAGAAAACAAATTTAAAAAATAATATTTCTGTAGATGGAAAAATGAAAGAAGAATTATTTGAATTTAACGGATTAATATGGGGAGGAATAATAAAAAGAAGTTTATTCAGGAATTTTAGATTTCCAATTGGATATTGGTATGAAGATGCAATAACAAGAAATTATATATACAGAGTAAGTAGGCAATCAGAATATATTAGCAAAATTTTATATTACAAAAGAGAACACAAGAATAATGCTTCTAGTGTCTTATGGAATAATGGAAATATAAAGGCGTTAGACCATTACTTTATAATTAAAGGCTTAAATGAATTATGTAGAAACCAAGGAATAGAGGATGATCAATATTTATATTATAATTTGATTCTTGAATATGGACCTATGATGTGGTGGAGAATAAGAGGACTAAAAAAAATATATAAAAAAAGTGCTTTTATTTGTGCTAAACATGTAATTGATAATTTAAATATAATTAATAATGATTATAAAAATCAAAAATTAAATAAAATGGAAAAAGCATTTAAAAAAGGAAACTATTTTTTATGGTTATATAATTCAATGTACTTGTATTTTTTAATTTAATTTTTAGGAGAAGATTATTATGAAAATTGATATAATAACAAGACATTCTGTACCAAATTATGGTTCATTATTGCAATCATATGCTACACAAAAGGCAATTGAAGAATTGGGACATGAATCAGAAATAATCAATTATACTAGATATGATGAAAGATATGAAAATCTTGCAACAACAATGCTTGAAGGTAAAAAGTGGAACAATAATTTTATCTTGAGATTGATATATAAAATGATTCAAACACCAAATTATAAAAAAATGTATAAAAAATTTGAACAGTATAGAAACGGATTTTTAAAGGAAACAGAGAATGAATATGGTAACCTAGAAGAATTAAAAAAGAATCCACCTATAGCAGATGTATATTGTTCAGGCAGTGATCAAATATGGGGAAAAATAGGAAAATCTGAATATGATAAAGCATATTTTTTAGAATTTGTTGAGAAAAAAAAATGCATTGCATATGCTTCAAGTTTTGGAAAAACAGATCTAAATGAAAACTTGAATAAAAATTTGAATAATCTTTTAAGAAAATATAATAAAATATTAGTTAGAGAAAACACAGCAAAAGATTTATTATTGGCTAAAAACATAAACAATGTAGAACAAGTATTAGACCCTACATTATTGTTAGATAGGAAACAATGGGATAAAATAGCAGATAAAGCAAGCAAAAAGGTTAATTATGATTATATACTAGTTTATCAATTGCATTATAATAAAGAGTTTGAAAAATATGCCAAAGAGATGGCCAAGAGGAAAAAAATAAAATTAATTAGAATAAGTCCAGCAATTCATCAAATTACAAGACCAGGAAAATTTGTATATTTACCAACACAATATGAATTTGTTAATTACTTTAAAAATGCAGAATACATTTTAACAGATTCTTTTCATGCGACTGTTTTGGCTATTATATTTAATAAAAAATTTATAGATATATTGCCATCTAATAAAACAGGTACTAGAATAGAAAGTATATTGCAACTATTTGAAATTAATAATAGAATTTTAAAACAATATGATAATTATAAAATCATAGATGAGATAATTGATTATGAGAAAGTTAACAATATTTTATTAGAAGAAAGACAAAAATCTCTAGACTTATTAAAGGATGCAATAGAAAATTAGTAATACATATTTTAGGAGTAATGAATTAATGAATACAATAGAAGTTTTAGCTCAGAATGAATGCTGTGGATGCTCAGCATGTTTTCAAAAGTGCCCTCAAAATGCAATAAATATGATACAAAACAATGAGGGTTTTAGTTATCCTATAATTGATAAAAAAAAGTGTATAAATTGTGGATTATGCAGTAAAGTTTGCCCTCAATTAAAACCAAAACAAAATTCAGAAGGAAATTTTCCAAAGGCGTACGCAATGTATAACAAAGATAAAGAAGAATTACTTAAAAGTTCTTCAGGCGGAATTTTTTCTGTTATTGCAAGGTATGTGCTAGAGAACAATGGAGTGGTTTTTGGAGCAACATATACGAAAAATTTAAGCGTAAACCATATAAAAATTGATAATATTAAAGATTTAGATTTACTAAGAGGCTCAAAGTATGTACAATCTAATATAAACAACACATATATAGAGGCTGAAAAAATATTAAAAACAGGAAAGTTAGTATTATATGTTGGCACACCATGTCAAATATTTGGACTAAAATCATTTTTAATGAAAGACTATGATAATTTAATCACATGTGATTTGGTATGTCATGGAGTTCCTAGTGAGAAGCTTTTTAAAAAGTATTTAGAATATTTATCTAATAAATTCAAATCTAAAGTAATAGAATATAGTTTTAGAAATAAAAGTAAAAATGGATGGGGTTTAACGGCTAGGGTATTAACACAAGATAAAAAAGAAAGGTTTATTAACTCGGACTTTGATCCATATTATTATCATTTTTTAAACGGAACTATATATAGAGAATCATGTTATAATTGCCATTATTCTACTTGTAACCGATGTTCAGAGATTACTTTAGCAGATTATTGGGGAATAAAATCAATACATCCTGATTTTTTCTCAGAAAATGGTCGATCTTTGATTTTAATAAACAATATAAAAGGTGAAAAAATTATTCAAAATATAAAGGATGATATTGAATTTATTAATACAAATTTAGAATTTGCATGTTCAAAAAACAGAAATTTAATAGAACCATCTAAAAGAAAAGAACAAAGAAATGATATATATATGGATATAGATAACATGAGTGCAGATAAATATATAAAGAAAAAGCTTGCCTATAAAATAACCTGTAAAAAAATAATAAAAAGAATTATTCCAAATAGAATAAAAAAATTTTTAAAAAAGATTATAAATGTATGAGGTATTAAAATGATAAGAATATTACATTCAGTGAGTAACATGGATAGGGCAGGTATAGAAACAATGCTCATGAATTATTACCGTAATATAGATAAAAGGAAAATACAATTTGATTTTTTATGTAATAAGAAAAAACCAGGAGCATATGACGATGAAATAAGAAGTCTTGGAGGAAACATTTATCATTCTCCAGGACTAAATCCTTTAAAATTCTTTAAGTATGAGCATTTTATGCAACAACTCTTTAATAATAATCCAGATATAAAAATAATGCATTCTCATAATGGAGAACTGGCATATCAATCATTAAGAGCTGCATATAAGTATGGAATAAAAACAAGAATTTGTCATGCACACAATACTAAAATGGAATTAAATTTAAAAAAACCATTAAAAATGGTATATAAAACACAATTAAAGAAGGTAGCTAATTATTATTGGGGATGCGGAGTCGATGCAATTAGATTTTATTTTGGAAACAATATTATAAAACAAAAGGATTTTTTTGTTTTAAATAATGCCATAGATGTTGACAGATTTATTTTTAACGAAAACAAAAGAAACGAATTAAGAGAAAAATATAATTTAAAAGATAAATATGTTATAGGTAATGTTGGAAGATTTTCAAAGCAAAAAAATCATATATTTTTGTTACATTTATTCAAAGAAATTTTAAGAGATAAACCCAAATCGATATTGATGCTAATTGGAGATGGAGAATTAATTGAAAAAATGAAACAAAAAGCTATTCAACTCAAAATAAATGAATCAGTAATGTTTATGGGAAATATTAATAATGTAAATGAAATGTATCAAGTAATGGATGTTTTTATATTACCTTCAATTTTTGAAGGGTTACCAGTAGTTGGAATTGAAGCTCAAGCTTCTGGACTTAAATGCATTATGAGTGATGTAATAACTAAAGAGGTTAATATTACAAACAATGTAGAATATTTGAATTTGAGAAAGGATTCAATAGAAATTTGGAAAAGAACAATTTTGAATTATGAAAACTATAAAAGAAGGAATATGAAACAAGAAATAGAAAATGCTGGATATTCAATAAAAGTTGAAGCAAAAAAATTAGAAAAAAGGTATATGAATATAATTATAAATTAATAAGAAAGTAGAGGATATATAATTGAAAGATATTTGTGTGTTAATGTCAACATTTAATGGTGAAAAATATCTAAGAGAACAAATAGATAGCATATTAAATCAAAAAGATGTAAAGGTTCATTTATTAGTTAGAGATGATGGTTCAACAGATAAAACAATTGAAATACTAGCTGAATATCAACAAAAAAGTTTATTACGATTCTATATTGGAAATAATATAAAACCTGCGCATAGCTTTATAGAGCTTGTACATAAAGCTGAAGATTTTGATTTTTATGCATTTGCGGACCAAGACGACTACTGGTATGAAAACAAGCTAATACGAGCAATAGAATGTTTAAAAGAGTATACTACACAAAAAAAGGAAGCTATATATATTTCAGCATTAGAGATAGTTGATAAAAATCTATTACATATAGAAAACAGTGTCAATCAAAATGCAAAATTTACAATAGAGGAATCTTTTATAGAATCACCTGCAGTTGGCTGTACAATGGTGTTTAACAAATATATGAGAAAAAGAATAATAGATAAGAATACTCAAGATATTGAAATTGCAATGCATGATTCTTGGATATATAGAGTAGGCATATCAATTGGAGCCAAAATAATATATGATAAAAAAGGATATATAAAATATAGACAGCATGAAAACAACACTATTGGTGTAAAAAAAGAGAAAAACGTCATAAACCAAACAAAAAATCTATTTTCTAAAAGAAGAAAGTATAAGGGAAAGGTCGCACAAAATATACTAAATTTATATAATAATGAAATTATAGAGAATAATAGAAAAGCTTTACAATTAATAACCCAATTGGATAATAGCAGTCTAATATATAAATTTAAAATTATATTTAATAAGAAATTTAGAAGCAATAGTAAAAAAATGAACATAAAATTTTATTATGATATAATAAGAAATAGAATTTAAAAGGAGAACAAATGAGTAAGGAAAAACTTAATTTGATTGAAAAAGTCTTTTTTGCTTTTTATTTAATATTGCCAAGTTATTTTGCAATAGAAATAAACAATTCATTACCGCTGATTACTGCAAGTAGAATCCTATTAATCTTTACTATTATTGCATATGTGATTAAAAATAGAGGAATAATAAGGATTAGAATAATTGATAACAATAAAAAAATGAGTTATCTTATAGAAATATATTTTATTCTAGTTCTATTAGTAAATATAATAAATATAAGATATAATCATAATTCAATAAAAGAAATATTATCAATAATGTTAGAACAAGTTTGTTTTGTTTGGATTATATCAAGAATAATTGATTCAAGAGAAAAATTAAAAGAAGCATTAAAGATTATGGTGATTACATCAATGTTTGTTTCTATAATTGCAATAATTGGTTCAATAACCGGAAAAAATTGGTTCTATAAATTAAACATTGTTAAAAGAGAAATGCTAATGGCAAGTTACTCAAGATTAGGATTTATAAGAGCCGAAGCTGGATTCGGTCATCCAGTTTATTATGGTGCTTATATTGTAATTATAATTCCAATTATAATGTACTTAATAGAAAATGAAAAAAAGAATACGATTATATACAAAATTGCAATGATTTTGAATGTAATTGCATTATTTTTCTCAAATTCCAGAGGATCAATAATTGCTTTTGCAATTCTACTTATATATATGATTATTAATCAAAAAAAAATTGTTCTAAAGAAATACATTGGCATATTAGTAATTGCTTCGGTTTCGTTTGCTTTAGTTGCTATAATTAGCCCAAAAATGGTTAATTTTTTTAACAATATTCTTATATCAATTTACAATGTATTTTCTTCTGAAAGAGTTGATATGCAGAATTATGGACAAAATAATATTCATGGATTAGACTCAAGAGTTAATCAGTTATCAGGGGTTATATGGACATTAAAGCATAGACCTATAGTTGGATTTGGAGCAGGTGCCCATATGCTAAAATTGATAAAATTTACTGACTTAAATGGTAGATGGTTTAATACGAATACCTTTGATATGGGATATGTTGCCATATTCTGTCAATATGGAATAATTGGAAGCCTAGGATACATTATGTTGTATTTATGCATTTTAAATGAATGCTTTGAAAAAAATAAAAAAAGAGAATCATTTTATAAAACTATAAAGTATTGTTTTTTTGCATATATGATTTTAATGATTTCTGTTGTAGTAAATAATACCTTATTACTTTTAATATTATCATTAATGATTTCATATGAAAATATCCTAAAAAACGAAGAAAATATAATAAGTATTAAATAAAAATTTAAGCGAATAATTTATATTAAGATATATGCTATGTATATGTAAATGTTAATAAAATAAAAAAGGTAATTAATAACTAGTATAATTAATTATACTAGTTATTATAAAAATGATTTATAAGAATAAAATACGAAACTAAACAAGGAGTTGGAATAGTAAGTGCTGCAATGTTAATAGGAGAAATTGGAGACATCAATAGATTTGATAGTTACGAGCAAATAAGAAGATATGCAGGATTAAATTTAGTTGAAAATAGCTCAGGGAAACATCAAGGTAAAACAACAATATCAAAAAGAGGAAGAAGTTTGCTAAGAAGTATATTGTATAGAATAGCTTTCGTAATGGTAGGCAAAAATAAAGAAATGAAAAAACTATACAAATATTTGACTACAAGAAAAGAAAATCAATTAAAGAAGAAACAAGCAATAGTAGCAATAATTGGAAAAATCCTACAGATAATATATGCAGTAGTAACCAAAAATGAAAAATACAAAGCTACAAGAGTATTTACACAAGAAAGAATAGAGCAACTAAAAGTAGCATAACATATATTTTTAATTTAGCTAGATAAAAGTGGCATGAGTGGAGATTACTCCATAAGGCCTTAAATGAGCCAGTAAAAAAGCAGTAATGCCGTGTCACTTTATCTTTATACATTGAACGAAGGTTGGTAAGGACTGTGTAATAGCAGATCCAGTGAGAAAAGATAGGGTTAATGGTAAAGAAAGATTCTAGAGGAATTAAAGAAAAACTTCATAAAATAAAATGCACATTTTTTAGTGTGTTTATTAAGAATGATATCAATTTAATAAATATAATATAATATAAAATTAAAAGATAAATGGAGATATCGAGAGATAATCATTCATTTATAGAGATAGGAGTAAATTATAATGAAGATTGGATTATTGGGAATGGCTTTAAATTCAAACAATTATGGGGTTACAGCTTTAGGAATTTCACAATTAAATGTATTAGAAAAAATAATGAAAAAAAATAAAATAACAAATGTAGAGTATTATGTTTTTTCATCAGAAGAACAAAATGAACTGGATAAATGTGCTAAAGCATTAGCACTGAATAATAAGTTAATTAGTAAAAATCTTATGACTATAAAAGCAGGATTTACAGGAATAAAAAGTATAAAAAAAGCAATTAAAGAATGTGATTATGTTATCGATTTAACTTATGGAGATAGTTTCAGTGATATTTATGGAAAAAAGATTTTTTATTTATACTCTGTTCCCAAAAAAATTTCAAATAAATATAATAAGCTAATAATAGGACCTCAAACCATAGGTCCATACAAAAGTAATATTGTTTCAAAGTATGCAAAACAAATTTTAAAAAAAGCTAAAATTATATGTGTTAGAGACGAAAAATCTCTTGATATAGCAAAAAAATTAACAAAGAGAAACGATATTATATTAACTAGTGATTTAGCTATGGAATTACCTTATACTAAAACAGAATTGCAAGGAGACAAATTTAAAATAGGTATAAATATTTCAGAGCTATTATGGAATAGTTCAAATGAAGAAAATAAAGAAAAATATGGAATAGTATTAGACTATAAAAAACTTATAGAAAATATTTTAAACAAATTTACTAATGATAAATATGAAATACATATAATAACCCATGTATTTTCAAGAGATGATTCTAAAGGAGAATATGGATTAGCCAAGAAGATACATAGTGAATTTCCAAATACTATTTTAGCACCAAAATTTAATAATCCAATAGAAGCAAAAAACTATATGTCAGGACTAGATTTGTTTTTAGGATCAAGAATGCATGCAACAATTGGGGCTTTTTCTTCGGGGGTTCCAATTATACCAATTTCATATAGTAGAAAGTTTGAAGGACTATATGGGTCTATTAAATATAATTATGGTATAAATTTAAGAGATACTACTATAGAAAAAGGATTAGAACATATAGATTATTGTATAAACAATTATGAAAAAATGAAAGATGATTTAAAGAAATCTTTTGAAGAAGCTTTAAATCGTAATAAAACATATTACGAATTACTTGAAAGAATTATAAAATAGGATTGAGAAGTATGAAAGATTGTGTTGAAAATGTACTAAAAAATGATAATTGTGTTGGTTGTGGATTATGTAGTCAAATGTTTCAAGGCTATTATGGCATGCAATTAACAGAACAAGGATTTTTTAGACCAAAAAAGTTCAAAGAAATTAATAATAAAGAATTAGAAGAAACATTTAAAGAACTATGTCCAGGTTATATCAGAAGAAAAGAGTTAGATTCTGATAAGAATATTGGAATATGGGGAAACTACGTTAGTTTAGTTACAGGTTATTCTGCTAATGAAGAAATAAGATACAAAGCATCTACAGGAGGTACTTTAACTTCAGTGTTATTGTATTTATTTGATAATAAAATAATTGATAAGGTTTTACAGGTACAAGCTAATTCTTCAAAACCATATATTTCAAAATACATAATTACAACTACAAGAGAGGATATAATAAATTCTATAGGCTCAAGATATGCTCCTACTTTTTTATTTTCTCAATTAAATGAAATAAAAAATAATAAAGGAAAGATTGCTGTTGTTGGAAAACCATGTGAGATTGCTACATTAAAGAGATATGTTGAGAAATATGAAATAGAAGATAAAATTTTTTGTTATTTATCATTTTTTTGTGGAGGAACCCCTAGTTTAAATGCAACTTTAGAAATTTTAGAAAAACATAATTTAAATAAAAATGATATTACAGAATTAAAATATCGTGGGGAAGGGTGGCCAGGCTATTTTAAAGCAGTTAATAAAAATGGAGAAACAAAAAAAATATCATATATGGATTCATGGTCAAAACAATTATCAAAAAATATTCAAAATTCTTGCAAAATATGTACAGATGGTATTGGTGAAATGGCTGATTTAGTGTTTGGAGATGCTTGGAATTTAAATGAAAATGGAAAGCCGGATTTTAAAGAAAAAAAAGGAGTAAACTTTATCTTTTGCAGAAATAAATTAGGAAAAGAAATTTTAGATAATGCTGTTAAAAATAATTATGTAATTATTGAAAATAAAAACTTAGATGATGCTATATTAAGTAAAATGCAACCATATCAGGCAAAGCATAGAAAACTAGTGTATTATAAGATATTAGGAAAAAAAATATGCTTAAGATGTGTCCCAAAATATCCTAGAAAATTGTTTAAAAATTTTTCAAAAAGTGAAAAATGTAAAAATAAAATTAAAGAAACATTATTAAGTATAAAGAATGAATTGAGGAAAAAATAATGGAGAATAAAGAAGTATTATTAGAACATCAAAAAAAATATATTTTAAACTTTTGTAATAGCATATGGGGTAAAATTTTTTTTCCTATTTCTAATGAAATAAAAAAAAGTATAAAAATACATTTTGAAGATTTAGATGATAAACTAGAACATAATAAAAGAATAATAAAAAGAATTAATTCAATTACTTTAAAAAATCAGAGTAATTATTATATATTAAAGCTAAAACAAATTATTTTTGAAATAAATAATAAAAAGACCTTGAATATTAAAAAAAGAGAAATACCGAGAAATGATTATCTAGCTGTTGTTTGTATTGTTAAAAATGAAAGCAGATATATAAAAGAATGGATTGATTATTATTTACTGATGGGGGTAGATAGAATCTATTTATTAGATAATGAATCAACAGATAATCTTAAAGAAGTTATAAGAGAATATATAGATAAAGAAAAAATTATTTATATAGCGCTTCCACGGGAAAAAAGTTCAAATAAAAGGGTATAATTATGTTTTGAAGTTAGTAAAAAATAAGACAAAATGGCTAGCGGTTGTTGATGCAGACGAATTCATTTTTCCAGTACAAAAGAAAAATCTAAAGGAATTTCTTAAAGACTATGAAAAATATTGTGGGGTTGGAGTTAATTGGGTAATTTATGGACCTTCAGGAAATATCAAAAGACCATCAGGCAATGTAATTCAAAACTATTTAGAAACATTTGAAGACAGAAATAATGAAATGAATCTTAGAATCAAAAGTATAGTTCAACCAAAAAAAACGTTGATTTGTGAATCTTCTCATTATTTTTTATATAAGAAAAGTGAATTTGCTGTTGATGAGAATTATAAAGAAATAGTTGGAGATGGAATTTGTGGAAAAGCTACGACCACAAAAAACTCTATAAATAAAATAAGAATAAATCATTATTGGACAAAATCATTAGAGGATTTACAAGAAAAATGTAAAAGACGGATATGCAGATGGACATTCTAATCCAGTTTATGAAACAACATTAAAAAGAGTTAGTTATCCAATGATAATAGATGATACTTTAGCTAAATATATGAGTGCTATAAAGGAGAAAAATGGAAAAATCTAGAATAAAAAATACAATAAAAAATGTTAAGACAGGTTTAATAGTTCAGCTTGTAAACAAAATTATGGCATTTGTGGTAAGAACAGTTTTTATTAGAATCCTTAATTCTGAATACTTAGGCGTTAATGGGTTGTTTACAAATATTTTATCAATGCTATCTTTTACAGAATTAGGTATTGGAACAGCAATAATTTTTAATATGTATAAACCTGTTGCAGAAAATGATAAAGAAAAAATAAAAAGTTTAATGAAATTGTATAAGATTTCTTATAATATTATAGGTGTAGTTATTTTTATATTGGGATTAGGAGTTATTCCATTTTTTAAATATATTATTAAAGAAGTACCTAATATACACGAAAATATAAAATTTATCTATATATTGTTTTTAATAAATACATCTTCTTCATATTTTTTTACATATAAAAAGTCGATTATTTCTGCACATCAACAAGAAAGTATAATAAATAAAATAGATAGTTTTTTTTATCTAGTAAAAAGTATTTTTGAAATTGCATTTCTATATTTAACAAAAAATTATATAGTTTTTTTAATCGTTCAAATAGGAGGAACAATCCTTGAAAATATTATTATTGCAAAAAAAGCAGAAGTATTATTTCCATATTTAAAAGAAAAGAATGTAAAGAAGCTGAAAAAAGAAGAGTATTCTATAATTTTTGCAAATGTTAAAGCTTTGGTTGTATATCAATTCGGATTAGCAATTTTAAGTGGAACAGATAATATATTAATATCTGCGATGGTAAATGTAGCTACTGTAGGATTATGTTCTAATTATACTTTAATTATTACATCAGTAAAAGGTGTAGTTTTATCGGCAATGAGAGGAGTAACAGCAAGTGTTGGTAATTTAAATGCAATTGAAACTAAAGAAAAAATAGAAGAAGTATTCTATAATTTGATTTTTGTAACATATCTTATATATGTTTTTTGTACCGTTTCATTTATATGTTTACTAAATCCGTTTATAAAAATTTGGTTGGGAGAAAAATTTGTTTTAAATATTGGAATACCTATTGCACTTGCATTTAGTTTTTTTGTTTGTGGAATGAGGTCCCCAGCATATACGTATAGAGTAACATTAGGATTGTTTGAAAAGGGTAAAACAGCTCCATATATTGCAGCTATAACAAATGTGGTATTATCTATTTTGTTTTGTAAGTTATGGGGGGTTGTGGGAATTTTTATTGCTACTTCTGTAGCAGAAATAGTATCATACTCTATTATAGATCCATATTTAATATATAAGTATAAATTTAAATCTTCTATGAAAAAATATATTGTTAAAATGGCCAGATATTTTTTAGCTTTTTCGTTAAATGTAATCATTTGCTTATATCTTACTCAATTAATAAAATATCAGGGATATATAGGATTAGTATTAAAAGGAGTATGTCTAACAATAATAACACTAATTTTCAACGTTTTACTTTATTATAAAACAGATGAATTTAAATATTGTTATGATAAATTTGTAAGTTCAATAATTAATAGAGTAAGAAAAAAAATTAATAGAGAGAAAAATCAATAAATGTCAATTTAGACTTACAAAGTATCATTTTTCTTGCATTTTTCACCAAATAATGATACTATAATATAAGATTTAGTATGAAAGAAGGTATTAAAAATGAAAATCCTAATTACAGGAGCAAACGGAATGCTTGCTAAAGAAGTAAAAGAAAAATTTAGTGAAGGTAATGAACTTACATTAACAGATGTTGCAGAATTAGATATTACAAACGAAAAGATGGTTTATGATTTTATTACAAATTTAAAACCAGATTTAATAATAAATTGTGCAGCATATACTGCAGTTGATAAAGCAGAAGAAAACTTAGAACTAGCAGATAGAATAAATGGAGATGGACCAACAAACTTAGCAAAAGCTGCAAAATCTGCAGGAAGCAAACTGGTTCATATTTCAACAGACTATGTTTTTGGTGGAGATTTAGATTTATCTAAAGCATATAAAGAAGATGATGAAAAAAAGCCTGTTACAGCTTATGGAATTACAAAATTGCATGGTGAGCAAGGAATTCAAAACAATTTAGAAGAATACTACATATTCAGAACAGCTTGGCTTTATGGATTAGGTGGAAATAATTTTGTTAAAACAATGAC
>AUXO014207362.1_pt1 | contig 15136 bp, 14 predicted proteins | sample 768731 | NCBI WGS metagenome assembly AUXO01 (sample SAMN02715735, study PRJNA202380) | gut metagenome | biome: sheep rumen | host: Ovis aries | place: New Zealand: Palmerston North
ATAAAAAGACATAGTCTGTCTCGACACTCCATACTCACCTGCAAGTGCCGACACACTATGTCCCTTGTGATACAATTCCAATATCTCTTCTATCTCTTTTTTATCAAATTTTCTCTTACGTCCTGCTCCCCGTTCATTCATATATGTTACCTCTTGAGATTATAGTAATCCCTCAAAAGGATCGCGTCAAGAAATTAATTTATTGACACAAAACAATATCTACAAACTTTATTTGTTTTTGTTTTTATGGCTTATTTATGCGCAAAGCAAGGGCAACTCTTTGGATTGCCCTTTTATGACATTATCCATCCAGATCAAATATCCAGGTTTTAGGCAAGGTTGATAAAGAAAAAGTTTCGTTTTTCTGTATCATTGAAAGATTCTCCCTATGGTTTTATCTGATTTTCGCACATTCCACCACCCAATAAACTCTCCATCTCTTTCTCAGTCAATATACCTGTTTTTACATAATTGGCAAGTCCCGGATACTGATCAGACTCAGGGATGTCTATAATATCATCTGTATATTGATACAAATAATAAAGTTCGTTAATTCTATTATTTCCATCATTTTGTATGTTATCCACTATAATATCCTCAACAGCGTATACATATTCATAGTTCACGTATTATTTGTGGCATGTCAAAAGAATCACGATCCATATTGATTGCTACAGACATATCAAGCCCGGAAGGCTTACGGTCATTGACAATTATTCGTTCCCCATATGGCATATTAAACAAGATCTCATCATATCTGATACCGTTCTCTTTAAGAAACTTCAATGTCATTTCTTTGTATTCATCAATTCTGGATGTGAAGATTATTATCTTATCCTCATCGGGAATCGTCGCAAGATATTCTTTAACACCCGGAAGCAACGTATCCTTGCCATCGATTTTGTACCCATTATGTTTTAGCAAAGTTCCGTCAAGATCAAAAACCCAGGTCTTGGAAAGAGTTGATAATATCAGTGCATCTTTGCTCATACAGCCTTACTCCTATAGTGTTTTTCAACACACGTTGTATCCTCACATGTGACGCCTTTAAATAATTCCCAAAATATCAAAATCATCATCTACTTCTATATTTTCAAATCCATCAATGGAATACATGTTAATTACTTTCCACTTAGTATCACTATAATAATAATCCGGATATAATGCAATTTTTTTTGCTTTTGCGGTTCTGATTACATCACATAATCCGCTTCTTATCCCTATAAAAATCCCCGCTCTTTCTATTGCATCCTTCATTTCATTAAGTTCTGTCCTCAGTTCCTCAGTTCCGGGAAGAGGTTTTTCATCCCCTGAAACATTGGTAAAGATCTGATAACCTTCTTCCGAATAACGGTCAATGATTTGCTTCCAACTTGTCTCAGGTAATGCCACCACGGACTTGGCGTAGGGCGAGATAATGACCGCTTTACCTTCATGAATTCTTTCCGGACTTTCCAATTTCTTCCAATTGACCGGTTCTACCGGCTTCGTTTCAGCAGGCAGTCCGAAAACGCCGCACTTGTATACAGTTTCCAAAGGAATACATTTTAGATACAACGCTTTGTGAAGATTAATAACATATGGCCTGTCCTGATGAGCTATATAACTATTATTGTCCTTGGTATAAATCACCGCCTGAATCGCCGCGTCCAATTCTTTCTGAGAATAAACTTCCACATCATAATCGCCAAACAATCTAACAACTTTGGCGCAAGCCTTTGATGGAACGCAGATAACACACTTATTATTCTTTCTTTTTTCAAGGAATGCCGGAAGATATGACATGCAAAAATATATATCACCCAAAGCATTAAAGGGACAAAATATCCTATATGCACCTTTATGCCTTGATTCTATCTCTTCCAGGATGCCTTCTCCGTGTTTTTCCCTGGCTTTCATTCTCTTTATTGTATCTTCAGACAGGGAATACTCCGCAAAAGTGTTATAATCTATAACCTTGCGAACTGTTCCTTTAAACCCCAGTTCCCTGAGTTGCTTCGCCATAGTCTCATAAAACCTTGATGCAATAAGTACTATTATATTGTCATCTTTTTTTCCACCGGAATAATCAGTGATTTGCCCGGGGTACACAACCTTAATTCCCCTGTACTTTTCTCCCTGTTTTTCCCGGCTGTTATCCAGAATCGCAACAGGCTTATATCCTTTGGATAAGAGCAGATCAACGAGTTCCAACGTGGCATTACAATGTGCAAAAAGAAATATGCTTTTATCTTTCAGGCATATTTCTTCTTCCAATGTTTTTATGCTGTTTATCATTTCGGTATACAGTTCTTGTTCCATAATCTTGACATTTATTGTTTTGTCAGCAAACCTTAAGAGTATTTCTAATCGTTAAATAATATCTACAATTTGGTATTCAAAACATGACCTATCATCTTTTTGACATTATCATTATCGTTTACAACGGTCAACTTGATATTAGGATGTGATTTGCCAAATACAATAAATAATTCATGCGCAAATCCCTGCCCCATTTCCGATACACCGGTAAAATCAAGTTCCACTTCTTTGAAGTTCTCCAGTCTTCTTACGAGGCGTTTAGCTTGAGATCTGGATACGGGATAATCATCAAACATATTTTTTATCGGAATAACAGTCTTATAAAATCCTTCATCAACACTTGCATATTGATCGAATATATCTTTAAGTTTTCTGGTACTGTAGTTTGACAATTTCATGTAAATTATGGTTCCCGGCTGAGTATCATCATAAGCTATATTCGTCAACAAATCGGTCAAACCGACATTCCACTCATCATATTTATTGCGTGTAAAAACTTTTCCGTCTGAAAATGCTGCAAACACGTCAACTGCTTTCGAAGAAAAAAATATACCTTCCCCTGAATGATTCTTCATATCTGTAGTCAATTTGCCCTTAAATAACTCTTCTATAGCATCTTCTATAGTACTCATACGATAATAATTCTTTATCTTATTAAAAATACCCACTCCATTATCTATCAGGCAAAAAGACTTGCTCATATACGTTTGTCTCACGATAATACTGAATTTATCTGACGAAGAATGGTCAATTATATTGTTAATCATCTCCGATAAACAATATGTCCAAATTCGACGTATGTTATCCGGACAATCAGAAATAAACTTATCTAAAACATCGCTGACAATATCCATTTCATCGCCAACTTGGCTTGTTATATAATCAAGTTTCTCAATCTTTTCATTAAGATAATAAGAGTGCCCGATTCTATAAAGAATACCTTCTTTGTTCATTTCCTTTATATATCGATACACACTTGTAGATGTCATGTCAAAAGCATTAGTTGTCTTAGAAACAACATTATTATTGCCTTCTTCAATCTGTTCAAGGATATAATGTTTTACAGCATCTCGTTTATTCTTAGTAAAACTCATATAACTCCTATAGAAAAACAACTATAATACATACATCAAGAGAATTATAGTTGTTTATTTTTGATTTATAGTTGTTTTTATTGTATCATTAAATGTTTAAATTTACAATGACTTTTCATGTTTATTTTATTATACACATTCAAAACATCGTGGCTGAATTTTCTGAATATGAAATGAAGTGGGAACGAGTCTATTTCCCGGTAACATTGCCATTACATCAACCTTTTTCCCTTTATTAATTATAACTTTGAATATGTTCAACAAAATGACGCAATGTCCTATTCTCCGTTTCAAAATAAATGTCATTGTTCACGTCAAATCTTTCTTCCTCGCATTTTTTCATTATGCCTGCATAATCATCATTACCACATGCGACGCTCTGTAATCCTATATTGTCTCCCATAAATAAGATTCCATTTCCTCCTCTTGGATAAAATGTAATCATCTTATCATTCACATGATACCCAACAAACATAGATGTTCCGTTGATTCTTTCGAAGTTTTTGGGATAATTTTCTCCTAAATTGTGCCACTCTGATTTTGAAAAATCATATTCCCAAATACAGTCCTCCATCCCCGGCACTAATAAAACCGAATCATCTTTTTTTATTAAAAAACTATATGGAAGTTCCTTCACCCCCTTTATTGGGAGTAGATACCGATTAAAATGTCTATCATGTAATGAAATTTCCACAAATCCATATAATCCCAACTCCGTAGCATATATTTTCCCGTTATCAAAACATATATTTCTTATGCAAAGGTCATCATCAAATTCAAAGCTTTGGACGTTACCAGATATCACATTGTATTCAACAACAATATTTCTCCCCCACACAGATAAAAGTATCTCATTCTGCCCTATAAGTGCCGACGAGTAAACATCAAATCCAACCCCCTTATCAGAACCTAATTTATCAGTTATATTCTTGTTAATATCTACTCTGCTTATAAATCTTTTGTTTCTTAAATCAAATTCCATAAATGGAAAAATATTATTTGTAGGAATCAGTATCAATCTATCATTAAATAAATAACAATTAGAAAAAGAAAGAACTTCATCTTCTTTAAAAACATAACAATTAATATCTTTCGTTTTCAAATTATATTCTCCAATTCCTTTTCCTTTATAAGGAACAAAATAGATACTATCATCAAAAAAAACAATCCTTCTGTGGAGAGTTTTGCTTAACATTTTTTCTTTTGGAAAACTACCAAGTAACTCTGATTTTCTCGCTTTGATATTATATCTAAATAATCCATTAAACTCCAAAGATGAGAAATATAAATCATCACCATTCTTATATGCATCATAGAACTGTAATTCAACATTCTTCATAATTTCTACCTCATGTCATCAAAAAACAGAGCATTTTCAAGCCATTTTTGTGATCGAATTTTCTCTTTGGTTTTAGCCTTGTTGATTTTTTCATAATCTACCTTTAGCTCCGAAACATCATCAACTGAAATATCTGCAGGATCATCAATTACATATTCCGATATCATCAATCTATCGCACAGTGTATCAAACCTGGTTTCTCCCCTGTTCTTATTTTTGAACGCAATAAAGTCTTTCTCAAAAATCAGCGCAAAACAAGTTCCATGATATGAATCGGTAATTACAAAATCAGAATTCATCATATCTTCAAGCCATACATTTATTGATGTATATCTCCCTTTCATATAATCGTCCAACGCATCCCCACGCATTACAACCTTCAAGCCCTTCTTTTTTGCAACATCATCTACGAATTTTATTTTTTTATTGTCTGGATTTATTATATATGCAAAAAGATAAGCTTCTGCCTGCTTACCATGTTCATCTGTTTTACGCGCTATCTTCTCATAATCTTCTTTCTCGCATAAAAACACTGGATCAAGCACTGTTTCGGTTTTTATGCAAAAATAATATTCCATAAGTTTATTGGCAGAATCCTCTCTAACTGAAACAGCATCATATCTATTTAATCCCTCTGACAATTGCGTCAATTGCCCCGCCGTATAATCAACATGTTCATAGCCAAAAGAGAGTGCATATCCTATTCTCCTCTTATCCTCATATGTCCACCTAAGGCCAATTGTATTTCCAAATGCATCATACAAATTCGGGTGCAATAATTGATCTGATCCATGTAAAAAAGTTTTGCATTTTTTGTTATACTTCTCCATATCCAAAAGGGAGACGGCTGGTTCAGCTATCTCAAAATTCCTATATGGCTGAACATCAAAAAGAGTTGAATAACCATATGGTTTTGTATATGATAACTCTGGCCATTCGATCATTAAAACTGTTAAGCCTAACCGAATTAGAGTTTTATATAGGGCATAATAGGTCAATTGTGATCCGTAATTTGGATAACTCCAATTTCCAACCAAACCGACATCATAAACATTTTCTATTATCTGTCCTGCCATTTCATTAAACGATAATCTATCGCTCTCATAAACAAATCGTTCTCTTAGGTGTGATGCTTTATATCTTCGATTAATTCTATTATCGGAAAGCCATTCTATATCCGCAGGAATCAATCTAAGTTTTCCCTTCACTTTATTTAGTAGTTTTTCACCTTTTTCTGTGTTTACTAAGAGACAATTCGCCCCTTTTCCATCGTCAACGCCATCTGGAAGGTACCTCCTGATATTCCAGAAGTCTCCAATCGTCAGATCTGATATTCTTTCCTTGCTTGCATATTCACAATACTCGCATCTAAGTGGTTTTATAATATTATTATGATATAGTCTTAAGTAGGGGTCTCCATTACATTTCCTATATTCGCAATATTTAGTTTTGACTCGTAATGAGTCGCATCGCCATCCTCCTATTGACTTATCTCTGAACACTATGTCGTCTATGTTATCTTTATCATAATTTGAGTTTAAATAGTTTTCCCAAAGTGTCTGCGAAGGAAGTGTTCCACATAACAAATCAATCGAGAAAAAATCTGACCAATAGTCATTTGCATTTATTTTAACATACTTTTTTACCGCCATCACTTGACACGGAGTGCCTACGAACATAACCTTATTATGTTTTTTAAGTTTATCTACAATTTTTTTATAAACATCATCCATAGTGCTGCGGACATATTTTGAACCACGCATCTTCTTCACTTGGGTCATGTCATCTGTTAAAATATGTTTCGGCATCCAATCGTCTCCCCAAATCACACCGCATACATATCCTCCATCCTGCACAAATTTCTCAGCAAGTGCGTAAAAAAAACCACCACTTGATGAATCCATTCTTACAGAATCATCGCATATAACACATTTACATTTCTGCTCGTACGGGACAGAAATATATCTCTCTGTTTTTTCCTGACAAATTTTTATGCATTTTCCACAATTTATACATTTAGACAAATCTATTTTAGGATTACAATCACCTCTCTTATTATCTTCGATGATTATTGCGTTTACAGGGCATATTTCCTTGCATAATGCGCATCCGGTGCAACATTTATTCTGTTGGAAACTTATCATATTTACTGGCGACAATACCAGTAAAAGATTGTCAAACTCAAAATCATCAATATTTCTACAGTAACCTGAATATTCTGTAATGAAATATCCATTGTCACTTATAATATCATTTATCTTAAATTGCTCAAAGTATTCCCCTCTTATTGCTAAAGCAACCTTGCGACCGTCATATTTATTTAAAATACCTTTTATAGTCTCAATAATTCCTATTGAATAATTCAAATTCATAATAATCACAGCACCATAGGGGCTTTGCTCAGAATCATTAATCCATTCACAGTTCTTAGGCATAAGAGAAATTCGTTTATTAGGGACAACCCTTATTCTTTCTTCTGATTGTATCAGTCTATATAATTCTGAAAATTTTTGATTTACATTCGCTTTTAGCCTTTTTTCTCCTACTAGTATTTCACGCATATCATCAATCATCTGATCATTGACACTACAGAAATCACTAATTCCTGCCATTTTTAATACTTTGCAAACACTGTCCTGCTTATACGGAAGAAGTGAAATTATGATGACATAATCACCACTTACTTTTTCTTTTGAAAAATTCTTTTTTGGAATCTCTTCATACATTTCACCATCATATGCTCCGGATGTAACAAAAAAAGAGACCACAGGCTTTCCCAATTTGCACAAAGTCTTTTTCACCAATCTGCCCACTATTCCTGCGCCGTAAATATATATTTCTTTTCCGTCAATCATATTTAGAAGTTCTTGCAATTCTTTTCCCATATCAATCACCAAAATACAGAATTTCATCTATGTCAATCACCGGAATTGTATTTCCATTCTTTTCAAGCTTATCATGTATATCTTCCATAAATCCGACAGATGTCACTATAATCGCGTCTACCTTAATATCTATATCCTTAATATACTCTGGAGTAATGGTGGGTATTATATTATCATTATCACACCTATAACTGTTCAAAAAATATCCAATAGTTACGTTGGCCTCTATTTCATCTCTTAAAAGATTAAACACTCTTCCTGATCCATAAACTGCAATTTTTTTAATATGTTTTGCTTCAAAATAATCCTTGAATCCACATTCTCCTTTGGCATAAAGAGTAAAAAGGAAATCCAATAATTCCATTTTAATATTATTATCTTTACTTTTCGCATTGATTTCTTTATAAAAGAACCAACTTCGTCTTAGCAAAAATATCAGTGTTACAAACATAAATACAATAATCAATGCAATAACAATATATTTCATCCTACTTTCCTTCTTAGCAACAAGCAATGTAAAAACTATACAATCCCACTTAAACCATCCGTTATCTTTTCCACATGGGAAAATGTTATCAGTTAATTTTCTTCCTTAGACAACTTGCTTATACCATTTCAATTTAATTAATAGCCTTAGCATTATATACTTCTCCTTTGAATTTCCAATGCATCATGAGCTGAAATAGGTGGAGAACATATGATACTCCCACCATCTATTCCTAACTCAACAAGTTGCTCACATACTTCCTCATAACTATTTTGAATACTAATCAAAAACAATCCTTTACTGTATTTTTCTGCCACTTCATTCGGAGATAAGATTGGAATTCCGTTATCTAAACCATGTTTACTTCGGTTGTTATCACATAATGCAACTACATTAAAGTTATTATCTATTAGTAACGCCGCAAGATTCCTTCCTCTCTCTCCGGCGCCAAATATAATTAAATCTCTTCCATCGCAAAATTCAAAAAACAGCCTCATCTTTTTTTTATCCAAATAGCGAAGAGCTCTTATATATCCTATAAGCAGATTAACATCTTCACACATAAGTTGCATTGTTTTCACATTTCGGAATTCTTCGTAATTCGATATTTCTTGATATCCCAAATCTCTATATAGTTCTTTTACATTTCCTTGGAAAAGCTCTAACTTTTTTCCCGGTTTCCAATTCGGATTATCCAAAGCTCTATATAACGAGCCAATGAAATCCCCAAACAATTTATCTATAACAAGCTTTTTTTCGTATTGAGATAAACGTGGTATTGATGAAAGGATTTTTTGAACATATTCATATTCATCGCAAACATTTCCTGTAGTATCTTTAGCATAAATTGAACTAGATTCATTATCCTGGCGATAATAATATGATATACCCTTCATATAGCGGAAATTACGAGACTTTAGAAAACATGATATAACAAAACTAATGTCTTGAAATGCTGCTCCCCTTGTCTCATTGAACCTAATTTTCTCATTATTAAGAAAACTCCTTCTATAAATACCATTCCATAAATTTAGATCTCTATATATCAAATACGGAAATTCTCTAATGTTCATTTGTTCATCATATTTATCAGATAAAAAAGAGGGCAAAATATTATGGTATAAATATATTGGTTTATCATTAAAAAAAGCAAAATCAGACTTTATCCAATCTGCACCACATTCTTTTGCTGTCAAATACATTTTTTCATACATTTGACTATCAATATAATCATCCGATTCAACTATTGCTATGAATTCACCTGACGCAATATCGATTCCTCGGTTACACTGATACCCATAGCTTTTCTCACTAACAAAATTTGGTTTGATACGTTCGTCTTTGGTTGCATACCTTTCTATAAGTTCTTTTGTTCCATCAGTGGATCCAGCATCTACTGGTATGACTTCGATATTACTCATATCTAATGACAAAATGCTCTCAATACACTTTTCATAGTACTTAACCGAATTTAACGATGGAATAATAAACGATATTGCTTTCATAGCCTAATTCTCCTCATAAAGAAATAATGCCTGAATAAAATGTGACATACTATTGCTTTCGTTCCAGAACAAACAGGGATTATATCCAATCCTTGTTTTTATCCAATCCTTTATTCTAAAATGATAAAGTTTTTTGATGATTTTTCTTAGATTCCTTGTCTCCGCAGTTTTCGTATAGGACAAATATTTGTCCACTTTCCACGAATAACCATTTCTATCCTTTTTTCTCCAATCAACCCATGGTTTGTTTGAAGAATAATGATATATAACACTCTTTTTATCATTCAACAGCATTCTCCCTTTAAAATCAGATGCCAATCGATTATATTTTTCATCAGTAAAAACGAGTTTGCCATTCCAAACATTATTTAAGAGATCTTGTTCATTAAAAACATATCTGTCAGAATAATTGTCAAACTTATTTATCATATCTTCTAGCGAAAAATCTTTTCTTATTTGAGATAAATTTAGTAACATAACGCCACCATTAAAATATCTATCCTCAATATGCAAGCCTATCCTTTTCTTATGAGCACTAAACGATGGTATGACTTGTTGCATTCCTTTGTCCTCAATTACTGCAGCATAATAATTTTCAATATTGGTGTCATAAAAGGCACTTATATCCCCATCTACAACAATATCACAGTCCAAATAAAGTGCTTTTTCCTCATGACATTCAAATAAAGCATATAACTTGTGATATACTATTGGATTCCAATTGTGATTATGCATTTTTTTTAAATCAATGCATATTTCTGCATGCTCAATATATGTTAGTTTCGAATCCCAATTTTTCAAAAATTCTTTTAGAACAACTCTGTTGTTCTCAGATATCCCTGTTGAAAACACGTACACAATCAGTTTGACATTATTATTCACAAGTATCGAATTCAATGTTACTATAAGTTGTTCAATATAATTATCATCTGCAATAAATATAAGATTTATTATTTTTTTATTCGATTTTTTCTCTGATATCATTGAGAATTTGCTCCTTTTTTTTGTCTTCCCATTTTATTTCTGTAAGAATGCTCGAATCTCCCAATCCCATATTCTTAAGTGAAAAGTATTCCATCTTCCTTTTGCTCATATATTCCTGATATATAATAATTTTTCTACATGAAGAAGAACTAATGACTTCACACAGTCCACTCCTTACTCCTATGAAATATCCGCAAAAATCTAAAATCGGGACCAATTCTTCATATTTCCACGAAGCACCCACCGTACCACGAATAACCGACTCACTTTCGGAAGATGTATTCGAAAAAACTATATAATTTTTTGTTTTAAGATATAACACCAATTCTTCCCACCACTCAACATCAATTTCATCATCAAAAGTTGAAGCATACGGTGCAAGCAAAACAGTCTTTCCTTTCACTATCTTTTCATTAAGTGCAATTTCGTTCAAAGGTTTAAATACAGGTAGTCTAGCATTTTTTTCATCATTCATCCCCATAACTGCTCCCCTGAACATTTCAAGAAATGAAATCGTAGTAAATTCTTCAATCTTAATTAAATTCTGGTGTGCATACAACCCCCAAAACATCAAGAAAACAACATTCAGTTTACTTTCTCCGACTTTGTCAACAACCTCCTTTAACTTATCCATATCCCCAAGGCTTATAACATCTACATATGTCTCTCCATATAACTCAAGAATTTTTTTGACCGATTTTGATGATGTCAGCAATACATATGTCTGTATATTATTCTGTGTAATATATCCTTTAATATATCTTCCAGTTAGATAAGCATCACCTGTGGCGTTAATGGGCAATATAATCATTTTTCTTTCTCTGTATTTTTTCTTCAATCCCCAATATACCGCGTATGCCTTAATAAAATCCCAAATAATCTCTAAGTGGCTCTTAGCAGACGGTAGTACTACAATAATATTGCTTTCAGCCATCCCAAGACTCAATAATTGTTTCTTTTTAGCATATACATCACCGCCACAGATTATGACAAATGTATGATTAGATACCTTGAGTGATTTTGGTGGTATTATCGGAGTTCCCATCCATACTGTACCACACTTATTTTTGTTATTATCAATCACACCTGATACCCTAATATTCAAATTTTTTAATTCCAACGCTGCAACTTTAGTCGAATCGGATGCCCCAAATAAATAAACATCGGAATTCCTCAATATATTTTTATTATCCGCAACAGTTCGCTGAATTTTGGAAACCCATCTGAAATAATCATCAACCATAAAAATCCCATATTCTATATTTTATTAAAAATGCAATATTCAATAATATCAGTGCTCGGAACTCCTGCAAATTGATTTGCCAAAAATGATCTGTTTCCATCCGGTTTATCAAGTGATACAGTGTGAAATTCCATTTTTGCAAAAAAATTAGCATATATTATTATCTTTTTCAAATCTCTTTTAGAAACCTTAACAATTATAAACTCTTTGGAACGTTTCTCTTTTGGAAATGATATACTATTTAAGTCTGCACATAGTACTACTGGCTTCGACAGTGCCCCTTTTGCATAATTTCTTTGCAAACAATTAATACCTACATCATTTAGTACTAAATCCTGTTCTGGAAAAATATATATACTACTGTGTCGAGGGATATGATTAAAACTTTGATATATTCTCCACAATAATGCCCCCCAAAATACATTCCATAAGATATTTATCAATAACCTCATTTGCATGTCTCCATCAAATAACATTTGATTTAAATCGATCAGTAATCACTTTTGTTTTCAATCCAGTATGATAATAAAGTTCTATTGTTTCCGTATTCAATCCCATGTTTTTTAATCCAAAAAAATTCATATTCGTTGCGTTAAATCCATATTCGTACAAAATGATGATTTGTGCATTTGAAGAACTGATAATATCACACAATCCACTCCGAACCCCTATAAATCCCCCTGCTTTATTAACTATATCTACCGCTATTTCAAATGGAAAGAAAACTGATACAGTTCCTTTAACAACCGGTTCCTTAGGGCCGCAACTGTTGGTGCATACTTTATATCCCTTATCTGTCAAATTTGATGCTATCGCTTCCCAAAATACATCCGGTATCTCAGATATAAATGATCCTGCATAAGGGGCAAGTATTACCGTTTTATTAGGTATAAGTTCATTTTCTTCGAAAAAAGCCTCAACAACCTCATTACTAACCTTTTTAGGCAACGTGCGCATTGGTTCTTCTGAAAATTCGAATGTATCATAAACAAACATCTCGTTAAAAGTGACTTGTGGATACTTATCTGAATATAAATACCTTTTGCATCTCCATCCCCAATGTAACAAAGGTTTTATATTCATTAATTCACTACCCAAGAATTCCCAAGCTTTCAAGATTTCATCCATTTCGGATTGCGATATTACCTGTATGTCATTCTCTCCAAACAATTCACACACTCTTTTGCTTTTATTATCTGTTACAATAAGGATATAATTTTTTATGTCATTTTCCGATATATATGCCGGCAAATATGTGCATCCCATATATATGTCACCCGTCCCAGGATATGGAAACAAAAACAGAACACAATCATCTGCTTTTCCCTTTATTATGCTCCAGTAAGCATCATACCCTTTTTCTACTGCCATCATGGCAGTCTCTGTTTCTTCGAGATTACTATTACCATCATACAGTTCTACGACAATAAATGAACTCTCGTTATATCCCATTGCTATGAGCTGACATTTCATCTCATGACTATATTTAGAACAAATAACCACTGTGGCATTTTTATTATATGGAATAAGTGCTTCAGAAGGGGACTTTATAATAAATCCAAGGCATTCTGTCCCTATTTTTGAAATGTTATTGTCAATGATTCCACAAAAATGAAGACCGTTATTTATCAAGCAATCGCGAATATCTCTCGCATACATAGTGCATCCAAAGATATATACATTGCTATTCTTCAGGTTATCAATATTATTGTTTATAGTTTTATTAATTAAAAATTTCTCTTGTTCTGTAGCCAACATAATTACACATATAAAGCATCCCTTATATAGTTATAAAGGGATATGTTTTCCTTTCCTATTATCCCTCCACCACCAAAAGGCTCCTCAATTGATACAATGACTATATTCTTAAAAAACTGTTTCAATCTATAATATGACACTATGCAAGTCATTTCTTCATTTGACAAGCATTCGTTTATTACTCTCTGACCACCAGTATGTTTTGATATATATTTTTTTCTTGATAAAACCAGCGCATTTTTATAGTATTTCCTTTCCATATACTCTGGCAATAATTGAACAGCAGTTTTATTCAGTTCTTCATCAACAGTTGGCATAATAATAACTAAGCCATCTTCATTTAGATGATATTTCTCGTTATAAACATTCCAGATTTCTTTCCCATTTAAAGCTTTCTTAAATTCTTGTTCAAGTATAAGATGCACAATTTTTCCCTCTAACGTCTTGCTCTGATTCATCTACTTTTATTTGTGAAAAAGTAACATCCAATTTATTACCTTTTTTTATGCCATACACTAAAAAAATTTAAACCTTAGTAGTCTTATCCGATACAGGAAGTTCATCACCACATCAATCTCATAATTAACATGCATCCCCATCGCAACTGCTTTAGTATTATATTATTACTTCTGTCTGATAAATAATACACATTTAACTGTCTTTTATCGTACTGCATATACTTTTCTTTTATTATCTTTATTAGGCAACGACGTATAGAACTATTCCAAGTTCATATACTTAATATTTTAAGTTCATACTTGAGGAACATATTCGAAATATTATCACTCTAAGGATTTCACCACCGAACGGTTATATTCGCATCTTCCAAGCAAGACAACAACTACCACAAATCCTTCCCGCTGAGTTTTGCTCCAATACCTCCGCCCGGATGATTAACTTTAAAGTCATCCAGAGTTATTCCCATTCTTTTGCCTATTTCGATTGCTATACCTTGTAAAACAATGAGATATACGGTCGTGGAATTGTTGGGAACTATATCCCATTCATCTCCTTCGTTGATAAGATGCATTATTAGTCTCTTATCAACTATTTCCGCGCTCTTGCATTTTTCTGAAAAAGTCATAAGCCAGGTATCTGTTCCTCTATCCTTAAGATGATTGGCAAGCGCAACTGTCTCTACGGTATTGCCCCCTTTGGACAGCAGGAAAACTATGTCTTTTTTCCCCACCATACCAAGGTCACCGTGCACAGCTGTATTGGTATGAAGAAATCTTGCATCAATGCCAAGGGAATTAAGTGTACCCACAAACTTCTCACAGATAGGAACATTTTTGCCAAGTCCGCTAGCTATAATCTTTCCTCCGTTTTTCAGTGTATCAACGCATTCTTCTATGATCTGTTCATACAGTTTCTCATCAATGGATTCCAAGGAATCTTCTATGGTTTTCATTACATCTTTATAATATTCAATCACAATCACGCCCTCCAGTTGTTCTATTATTAATCAATATTTGATAAGATAAGCTGTATCAATTCATCTTCTCGCCCTGCGCAATATCTATACGGAAAAATGTCAGTA
>AUXO017470516.1_pt1 | contig 15134 bp, 18 predicted proteins | sample 768731 | NCBI WGS metagenome assembly AUXO01 (sample SAMN02715735, study PRJNA202380) | gut metagenome | biome: sheep rumen | host: Ovis aries | place: New Zealand: Palmerston North
ACTTTCGTATTTCCTGACATTACAGCTTGTTGCCATTCAGAAATATCACTTACATTACTTAATGCCTGTCCAAAGTCATCAATAAATTTATTGTATTTTTCTTGCCAATCACTTTCACCTTTGACAAGTTTGTAATTGCTTAAATCAAGTGCCATGTTTTTTTACCTCCCTAGTTTAGCGTAATTTGCATGGATTTGTTGCTTCCGTTAAAGACTGCTACCCAATGACCATCAGACGCTTTATTTACCTCTTTAAAAGTCATCGTAGAGCCGTCATCATCTTTGATTGAGTATCTAGATACGTAAATCGTGATATTGTTACGATCGTTACAAACCCACTGCAAATTAACATGTGTTATATCCGTACCACCACATGGACCAAATCCAAGTCCGGCCCCATACGAACCAATATATCCATCAACAGTTGGATATTTATTTAATCCATGATTGATTTTACATAACTCAATCATTGCCGATGTATCACCAGTTTCAAGTGCACTAATTCGTGATGATAGTTTAGCTGCATCGGTATCAGAAATATCAACAAAAGCTGATTTTGCTTTCTCGTACCAATACTTGGCATTGTCACTATCTTCGCCGTCACGTACACCAGTATTTCCGTGTGCCCATGATTCTGCCAATTTATAGCCTTGAGAAACCAACGTTTTTACTTCGGTTACTGCCGTTTCGTATGGGTCATTTACACGCTCATGTACTGATTTGTCAACATGCAAAACGAATGGATAGTAACTAACCATTTTAGTAGGATCAGTTGAATTATAGATGCTAATTTGTGCACGATAGTCACCATCCTTGAAAGTGATTTGTGTATCGACCTTAAAAGTGATAGTTTGACTGGTTGCATCAACAGTTACATCCGTACAGTGTAAGACATTTCCGTTTGGTGTTTCTATATCAACCGTTGCTTCTTTGTTGGTCAACGCTTCAACTGTAGTAACTTCAACAACATAATCCGTATCGTATTGCATTAGCTTTACACTAAATTCTTCGTGTGACGATAAACTAATTTGTAGCATTTCTCCACTCCTTTCTATTCTTCAACCTGTACTACAGACATGGCCACAACAATACCGTTAACAGTCTTGATGTGTAGCATATTGCGCTCAGTAACTCCATCAGACGCTCCGCCTGGCAATACTGGCGTCCAGTTCTTAAGATACTGATACCATTGTTGCGCCCATGGCTTACGAGCTTGAAAAGCACTCGCTCCAGGGTCGGCTGGTCTTTCGTAGTTATATAAAAAAGCAAGCGCTAAATCGCCTGCGTCCATGGTTGATTTTTTAAATTCTTCAAAACTAAGTGGATAAGTTGCGGTTGGTGCATATCCAGTACCACTATTAAGCAAATCGCACTCAAAGTTACCGTAATCGGATAGCTTCGCATTTCGTGATGCTAGATATTCCGTACACACTGTATAAGGTGTCCACTGTGCCAGTCCAAAGCCTGGTCCAACACCCTCCGCGTCTGATTGCCATCGGTTAGGGTTGATGCTTGATTCATATTGAAAGTTGCCAAGCAAACCGCAACACGCTTGCAAGGTCCAACCATACTTGATATGCAGATAGCCATACATACACTTTGCATTGTTATTCATTTCGGATTGGTTAAGTGCTCGTGTATGTTGTGGAATTATCCACTCCAATATAGTTGCCGTCTTTAAATTGACGCCTTGTGCTTGTGTCACGGTCGTATCATTGCCAAAGCATACTGATTCAGTAGCAACCGAATTGGTCAAGTAGTAACAAGAAAAACTTGATCCTGAGCACCATGCACCATCAGTGTGTAAACTGTTACCTGTTCCAGTACTAAATTCCATATGCACGTGATAGACACCGTTCGCGCCTTTTAATCCACTGTTATAGATATGTGTACCTTGCGCTACCGTATCACCAACGTTATATAAATGTGCGTTAGCATGACCTACCTGAAAGCATATATAAGTAAGTCCACGGCTTGCCGTATGTACTGGTTTGGTGCTCTGCCATATTTCGCAGTTAGTAGATTCATCAGGCTTTGAAATCATTGTGCAAGAGCACGGCGCATAAAAAGGATATACACCGCTTGCAGCGCCATTGATATCCAACGAATTACCGCAACAGTGCGTGTAGCTTGATGGACTTGATGCTTGTATTACGTATTCAACCGTCATTGGCCACAATAGATATTCGTATCCATCGCCACCCACTAATTTTTGACCGGCTTTCATGATACCAAACCTTCTATCATGCACGCTTCCATATACGATATTGGATGTGGATAGTTTTCGTACTTTCTACACACATTGATTCGCTCTTGAATAATATTTATTTGTTCTGTATCTGTTAGATATTCAAGCCATTTTTCAAAGACTTTGTGCATTTGATTGACCGGATAATTTGGAAAGTTGTACAACTGGCAATCGTCAATAGATTTAATAGATTCTATATATTGCTTATAATCGACCATATTATCCAACTCCTACCACGATTCCATTAACTGTTTTAATTGCACTTACATTTGCTTCTCCAGTAAATCCAACGCCTGTAGCACTGCCGTTTACTGTTCTCAATCCACTTGATAGCATTTGTATATATTTGCTACCTGTAGAATCTCCTAATTTTCCGAAAAAGATACCTTTTGAGTTGAGCACTACGGCGCTTGACCAATCCCAATTGCCATTTTTATCAACTGCACGTGTACACATGATGCCTTTAGTTCCTATTCCGACTGCACCATATGTTTCAGATGATTTATCCGTATCTTCAAATTTGATTGTGATGATATCGCCTTTGTTATCTGTATCCTTTTTTACTTGGATTTGTGTTTTTGTTCCATCAGATACGCCAACCAAGCTTGATGCATTTGTACCATTTGCACCTTGGTTGTATATAGCACTTGTCATGGTGCTTGTGGTAACTGCCCTATCTGTATAGCTATCTTTGTAATCGCCCAACGTCATTTTGGTTACAATTCCGTTGATGCAATCATACGTAACACCTTTGATACGCGGATAAGTCGATATCTTCATATCTTCGTTGTAAACGTAAACAGTATCGCCGATATCCATATGAATAAGCTGTTCATAGCCTTCGTATTCTCTCGTTTGCTCCAAATCAAGAAAATCAATGTCATATGTTATCGTTGGAATATCGATTTTTTCATTGTTGAATTTCTCACGGCTTGCCTTTCGCAATTCGTCATATAGTTCACTCAACGTTTCGCAAACAGTGACGGTATCATCTTCATCCGTGCTTGCATCCGCTTTTAGCTTGATGTTATCGAATTTAACAACAGTTGGATGTGATACCGGATAATCATTAAATCTACTTGATTTGACCGATTCATAATTGCCATTTGCATCCATCAAATGATATCCGTTGTACGCTTCAGGCCAAATCTCTGTAATTAAATCCGATGTATCAACCGTGTATGTGATGCCTGTCATATTTAACCCGGCCTTGATATTGGCATACCCATTCAAACGATTGTCAACCGTATTAGTTTGGTCAAATTTTGGCGAATACAAAAATTCATAATTGTTTAATAAGAATTCTCCACCATATCGATTCATGATTGAATTATCCTGACTGCCGTTCAAAGCAGTCATTAAATCCATCCATTCGATGTATACGCTTGTTTTTTCTTTTAGCGTGCCTTTATAGGTTGCAAAATTGTGAGAAAATTTACTTCCACTGGATAAAATATTTAATGCTTCATCTATATTTTTATCAACAATCCTTGTGTCGCATACCATCGTTCCACGTGCATCTAAAAAGACCGGGTCACAATCACAAGTAACAAGTGATGGAGTTTTAGCAATGCTTTTGATTCTGAACAATTGATATCTATTGATATACGGATTATCAAAAATCTTAACTGAAATAACATTGTCCTTTTCCCATAAATAAAAAGGATCATCATTGGTTATATCCGTATCATCAATCGGACATTCCACATGTAAACTCGAAGCCTGGTTAAGTTGTATTGTAAATTCTGCTTTGGTTGGTCTTATCTGCCTTGATTGATTTGTGTCATATGTGTACTTATTGCCTGCTATATTCACTGAATTTGCGTCAATCAAAATAACCTGGTTCGCCATTAGATAGCCCTCCATCGTGGCATGACTTCAACCTTAAAAGTAGCATTTTTATTTGATGTACTGTAACTTATTGTGTTCATTGCGTTTTTCAACACTAAATCAGATTCTTGACCCGAATGTCCAACTTTTCCTAGTCCTTCATCAACGTATCTATATGTCACACACAATCCAGTATCAATATATACTGGACTGCTTGCATAAACATAATTAATCTTAAAGGACTTATCATTTACAACTATCAAAAAATCAGACGAAGTAATCTTTTTGTCTTTGTCATATACCAAAGTAACTTTATACACTGGTTCACATTGATAATACGGATTATATTTAATATCTTCTATGTTTGTCCATTTTTGGCCAGATATAGCATAGTCAAAAGGATCAAGCGTCATTGTTACAGTGAATTCGCCTGTAGTTTCCAAATCGCCTCGTTTCAACTCACTTAATTCAATTTTTGAAACATATCGAAACCATTCAAAATCATCTGAAGTAGTTAGCTTTCTTTTAGATGTGTTGCCTAGAAGCCATTGTTTTATGCTTCTCCATCGGTTATTCACTTCATAGCCACTGCATGCAAAATTACATTCAAATTCAATCGTAACTTCATCAAATGTATTCATTGGCTTTCTTAACATACCATTTCTAGCAATGACTTCATCAAATTCATAATAGCGTGGCTTAGGCGCTTGAAGTGCCGAACGTGTCGAAATGTGAAACCCATGATTAAGGCTTGAATCTCCGTCAAGCAAGAAATGATATTCCTTGTATGGAATTCCATTCTCTCTAGCCATAAGCAACGCCACCTTTCATATTTGCTACATTGCGTACCTGTGTGACCATGTTCTTTTTGACAACATTTGTTACTTGTTGTCCGTCCATAGTAGCCACAAAAGAAGCGTTTAAATTGATATTTTGGTTGCTATTGGTTGTTGCATTCATAGCACCGATTCCACCACTCATATCACTTGCAAGACCGTTTAAGCTATCAAGCACTTTTGCTTTATTTGCTTCAATTCCACGTGTTAACAAATCCATGAAATCGGGCATGTATGTATCCGCATCGGACAGTGGTCCTTCTTCCGGAACCGAGAATCCAATTTTCTTTTTGATGCTTTTGGCAACATTTCCAACCGCATCTTTGACCTGTACAACTTTTTGTTTGATACCATCGATAAAGCCTTGAAGCATATCAGCACCCCAATTGATAGCTTTATCACGCAATCCAAAGAATGTGTTGATAATACTGCTTACCAAGTTAGCTATTTCCGTTTTAACATTTGAAGCAAATTGACTAATATTGTTTAAACTTGTACCAAGCCATGTTTGAAAAGCTCTAAAGTTAGAAACCACAGCATTGATTATTCCATTGACAATTCCACCAACAGTTTGTGTAATCGTGTCCCAATTTTTCATGATTAAGATAACCGCCGTAATTGCTACAACGATTCCTAAAATCATTGGTGCAAATGGTGCGATGATTCCGATGATTGGAGATAGCATACCTGCCACACTTATGATTGAGCTGATTCCAGTAGATATCTTACCTATCATTATCAGCAATGGACCTATTGCCGTAACAATGAGCATGATATTTACGATTAAATCTTTTTGCCATGGTGATAATTTCTTGAACCAGTTTGCAAACGCTTCTAACTGGCTTGCCAAGTTTTTTGCCATTGGCAACAGCGTTGTAGCTAACTGGCTTCCGACTTCTGCCAAAGCACTCAATAATGTATTTTTTAAAGGCGTCAAAGTACGTGACAATGAATCTGTATTGTTATATACATCGCTAACACTGCCACTTGCACCATCTGCCGATTGTGCCAAATCTTTGAAATCAAGTGAACCATTTTTAACCGCTTGATAGACCTGATCGCCTGATTTGCCAAACAAATCATAGGCTTCTTGTAATCCCGACATTCCATCCTTGCCGTTTTTGATAGAATCTTGCAATTCGGATAATGCCTGATTCATCGGTTTACCTTCGGCAGTGGCATTCTTAAGTGCTTTTCTAAGTCCAGTTAATACCGTGTTTGAGTCTGCACCTGATTTTTCAATTTGACCCATTAAAGTAATGGACTGATTCATATTCAAGCCCATTTCTTGGAATGCAACTGAGTTTTTAATCAATCCCTCTTGCAAGGTTTCCATCGATACGCCTGTATCCTGTCCGACCTTGTTCATCATGTCCAGTACTTCCCCAGCGTGTGAAGCATCGACATTGAACGCGCTCATTGCTTTCTGTACTTGATCAATCGATGTATTGACATCGGTATTGTTTACTTTTGCAAATTCAAGGAATTGTTTTGATGTTTTTTCAAGTTCATCACCAGTTAAGCCAAATCGTGTATTTAGCTCACCTACTGCCGTTCCAGCATCTTCAAATGATGTGTCCATGGATGTAGCTAAATCCTTTACGATTGAATTCATTGATTCCAGCGCTTCACCTGATGCACCTGTCTTTTGTTTGACTACATCAAGGCCACTTTCAACCGATTCAAATGACTTTAAAGCGCCACCTTCTAGTGCTACCAGTGGAGCGGTTACTTTGGTTGACATTGTTGTTCCAACATCATTTAATTTGGTACCAATTTCTCCCAATTTAGCGCCCCATGCTTGTACACCTACAGGTAGCAAATCTTGTTGCTTTTTAAGGTTTTTTAAATGCGTTTCTGTTTTTTGAATTTCTTGTTGTAAATTGACATACTGAGCACTTGTTTTATCTACATCAGATGGCAATTCTTTTTGTGCCTGTTTAAGTGTTGCAAGTTTTGTTTTTGTTTGCTCTATATCCTGATTTAATATTTTCTGTTTCTGCGAAAGTAGCTCGGTGTTAGATGGATCATACTTTAGCATTTGATTAACAGATTTTAAATTAGATTCAAGATTTTTAATTTCTGTTTGAGGTTTTTTTAAGGCACTAATCAAATCGGTAGTATCACCACCAATTTTTATTGTTAGTCCCTTTAATTTTGAGCTCGCCATAAGTCACCTCCTAACTTATTTTCTTTTTAAATAGTCAACCAATGATTCACCAGGTTGAAGCTCATGTACTGATTCCCGTTTTATTGGTCTTCCGTCGTCATCGAACTCAGGCATTGAATTAGCATAAGCAATGATATAATCGAGTGTTTCTCCGATTTCTTGACTTTTCATCTCTGAAATTGACATGCCTATATGCAAGCCTGAAGCGAAAACATCATAAATCGTTACTTCTTTTTCTTTTTTTGAGGTTGTTTTTTTTTGTAATTTTGCGTAGATTTTATATCATTTGTTACAAGCGAAAAAATATCTCCGACAGATTCATAGATTGCCATTGGTGTATCAAATTGAGAAAGCCATTCCATGTAATCAGGAATTGAATCATCTGCCGTTTTGGCAAGTGTCCAAGCAATTTGTTCAATCACATTGCTTTCAATTTCTACTCCATCTTCAATTTTTGATAGATTAAAAATGTCGCTCAAAAGATTCCTGTTAAAAAAACGAGAGTACAAAACAGCTGTACCCCCGTTTGATTTCATTGGGACATTTTTATTTTCGATTTTTATGACCTTGAACATTAGCTAAACTCCTTTACGCTTTTTTCTCTTCTTCAAAAGTTGGTAAAGTAGGCGCTTTTGTAAATAGCGTTGCATAGTTTGTATCAGTGCTATCATAATATCCAAACAGGATTTTACCATCGCTTGTATTAATTGCCATGGCTACAGTTGAAAAAGATGGCTTAAACAATGATAATTCTTCTTCATTTGTGTTATACTCTTGATCTGATTCGCCATTTACACGATTGTTCCAAATGATATATTTAATCGGTTGTTCATCCGTATCAATCTGAAAAATCAATCCAAAATTACCAGGATTTTTTGATAAATCATATTGCAATGCGCCACTATCCGACTTGCGATATGGCATATATTTTAATTTAAATTCATCAGGCAAAACTTCTACATCTACATCAACATTAGCGGATGTAACTTTGGATAAGTAATACCATAAGCTATTATCTGCATATTCTTTTGTTTCTTTTGAATCAAATGATAATTTCATTTTTTTGGAGCCTAAAATTTGTTTTGGCACTCCAAAAGTATATACACCATTTGATTCTGCCACATCAAAGTAATATAAATTTGATAAACCAAATTGTACTTTCATTACTTTAATCTCCTTTCATCATATTAACTTTTTCTCAATTTCTTTTAATAGATTATCTTCAATGTATTCATCACCATATTTAAAGTGTGGTTGAGGTTTCGTTCTGCCACCTTTAACTGTTGCGTGACCATGCTCAAGCAAGTGTGCAAGCCGATAATCATTTGCACCAATTTCATATTGCAACGTAGCAACAGTTTCAGACGTCTTTTGAGCTTTAAAACCTTGCTTTTTGTATCCTCTTTTTCTTGTCCCTACAGGCGCATGATTTTTTACTTCATCACGTGCTTTTTTTGCGACTTGTGGAACAGCTTCTTTCATTGCACTTGTAGCTTCATCACCATACTCTTTTAATATTTCTTTAAATTCATCAGCGAATTTACTTACTTCTATTTTCATGATTCACACCTTAATGTATAAACCGATTGCATGATTTTTTCTTCGTCAATCCAGTTTGTACTTGATCGCTCCCATCTGATTTTATTAGCGGTCAAATAATCCTCTAATTTTTCGGATTCAGAAACTACATTCTGTTTTCGCGTATATAGCTCCAACGTAAACGAGCGCTCTACATAATATGTATTGTTATCAGCACGCTCATTATCGGTCGAATCATATAAGTACACCATGAATGGCGGTTTTACCTCATTTGAAAAGTGCGAATATTCGCATTGTACAGAATAGTTTTTTAATATGTTTTCAAGTTCTGTTATCGTCATATTTAATTGGTACTCCTACAAGAGTTAGCCATATAGAACGCGGTGCAGTATCTTTAACTTGCAACATGTCTATTCTATATACCTCTTTTGTATTTGTTTCAAAATCATGAAGTTCAACCAAATCCGTTTGATGTACTTTTTTATTGTATGGTATCGAAACGACCATTTTGACATCAGAACCGGCCGTTTTGGCTTGATAAAATCGATTGATTCCAACCGTTTTTTCTCCATAAGGAAATTCTATTATGGTTGATTCAATAACACCGTCAACAGCTTTTAAAATGGATATTACACCATCATTAAATGTTTCTGATTGTTGCCATACAGTTTTTGCTTTAAGCATCGTCTTCCTCTACAAAATCGGATACATTTCCATTTAAATTTAGTGATAGTAATTCTTGTTTATAATTCTTTGAGAAATCGTCTAAAGCGTTAGCTTGTGCATAAAGCACATAATTGACTAAAAGGGACCGTGCAAGTCCCTCTTTTGTATAGTCATTTTCTTTTCCATAAACATTATCAAGATATGCAACACCATCCATTATGATGTTAGACAATTTTCTTCTCATATTGTCATCAATCCATTGATAATTGCATTGCACTTTGACATAATCAACTAATTCTTCAATTCCTTGGACGGTCATTTAATCACCGCCTTTCTTTTCTAAGCACCTGTTGAAGATGTTGAATTTGATACTTGCTCAACTTTTAAGTAAGCAGGTTTCAATTTAGAAATATCCAATACCAAGAAAGCGTTATTGTCCATTGGACGACCGTTACCATATAAGTATGTCTTGTAGTAGCGTTTGTGTTCAATGAATTTGTATTCATCTGAGAATTCGATACGTCCAGCCTGGCCTGATGCACCTAATCCCATGAAGTATTTTTTACCTAAGCCAAGTACGGCTTTTCCTTTATCAATTGCGCTTGACTGAATAATTTGGATTGGATAAGGCAACACGTTGTTAGTATAAGTTCCGTTTGCACTTAAAACAGTAGTGGATGGCAATACCTTAGAGAAGTAATCTTCAGGATTTACGACCAAGATAACACCGTCTACAGTACGTGATACACCTTGTTCATTTTTTGCCAATTTAGCCAATTGAGGGTCTAAATCTTCAGGTAACAAGCTATTCAATGTGTTTGCAGTTTTTGCAGTATATGTAGTATGTGTTTGGTCTGTAGACAATTTACCTTTTGACAAGTCTGCCATCATTCCAATTGGGCCTGTTGCAGTATCTAAGTTTGAAACAATTCCACTTTCTAATCCATTTGCAATAGATTCAGATAAGAAAGTACGTACATAGTTATCTAACCAAGTTGGTCCCAAATCCAACATAGCTTTTGATACTGGAATAAATGCGCTTAACATTTCGAGTGACATATCAATTTCTGCTAAGTCGGCATCAATTTCTTTTGTGATTTCATCAGTCAATGCACCCCATTTTGCAGTTGGGCGACCAGATTTAGAAACCAAGAATTTAATAGCTCCACTTGTATTTGTGAAGTTGATAGCAGACAAAAGCGGATGTGATTCAGTGATTTCTTCAAATACTTGATTAATGATTGTTTCAGGGAATGTAACTTCCACATTTGTTAATGCAGATTTAGGATTATCACTCTTTCCTGCCTTGATCCATTCACTATAGAATTTATTTTCATCGCTTGTCAAAGCACGGTTGCCACGTGCACTTAATACATTTGCATCTGCCGTTTGACGTGCCTGTTCCAATACATTTTGTTCGATTGCTTGCGCCAATTCATCAATTGCACTTGTGAAGCCTTCTTCATCTTGGCTACGCATAGCATTAATCATTTGTTGCTTTGCAACATCAATTCCATTTTCTAATAATGACATTTAATTTTTCCTCCTTCATGCATTAAAAAAACCAACCCTTTTTCTTGGATTGGCTGTCGTTTTTATCATCTTTTTTATCATCGTCTGATGTATCATCAGTATCATCCGCTTTATCATCGGTATCATCTGATTCATCATCAGTTTGGCTTAATAATTTATAAATTTCTTTTGCAATTGATTTTGCGTCAATCTGCGATTGATCATGTTTGTTAAATGCAACAATCATATTGCTTAGCAATTGTTTAACTGATTGATTGGCAACACTTGATGCATCATCTGATTTACTAATTTTTGTTGCGAATCCCATATCAACCGCTTCACTTGCAGAAATCCAAGTGCCGTTGTGATTTGTGCCATCAAGCAACGTTTGCAATTCTTCTTCAGAAATTGAAACTTTATCTAAATAACATTCAGACGCACTTTTTGAAATTTTTTCTAATTCATCCGCTTGTTGTCGCAATTCTTCCGCATTTCCAATTGCTTGATTCCATGCATTATGAATCATCAACATTGATCCATTTCCCATGATTCTTTCATCGCCTGCCATAAAAACAAGTGATGCAGCCGAACATGCGAAACCATCACAATAAGTTACTACTTTAGCATTTGAATTCTTTAACGTGTTATAAATAGCAATTCCTTCATTGGTATATCCACCAAATGAATTGATATGTACATTGATTTGATTGATATCTTTTGACAAAGCATTTAAATCTTTAACCAAGCTATATCCGCTTGTATCACCGCTATCAAGTTGACACGCTTCATCAATTGCAGTTGATAAACTATCGACGATATCACCAAAAATATACAAATCAGCTGAATTACCACTATCAACTAAAGAGTAATATTTTTTCATTCGTTATCCCTCTCTAAACTAACGTCATTAGAAAGCCCGTTAACGATATCCTCTATCCGTGAATAGTTCTTGGTCATAAAGAATTCATTGGCCCAGTCTTCATCAATTAAATCTAAATGGCAAATTCTACGTAAATCATTTACACAAACAAAACCACTTGAAATTAATTTATCGATTGCCGTAGCAACATCAAGTAGGTCAATGTGTTTGATAGCGGTCGTATCGAATCGGACAAATCTTCCCGACATTAGTTCTTGTTCAGAAAAATCAGTTGAATTGATTTCATCTTGTAAAAGCTCAATCAACGGATCTATGCAAAGTGTTAAGAATGCATCCATTGCCTTTGATGTATCTTGCACCTCACCAGTAATCAACACTTTTGGTATTCCAAAAGCTCTAGCATAAATTTCAAAAGTATCATTTATCAAGGCCGTAATGTCACGCGTATTTGACATTGATTCACCTTGATATTTTTCATATTCGTAACCATCGTATAAAGGCATGACGGCATTATCAGAATTGAAGAAGTTCTTAAAATCTTTAGTAAACATCTTAGAAACCTTTTCTTTGAATTTCTGATTCTGCTCTGCCAGTTTTGAAATATGTAAAAAGCCTTTATTGCCAAATGTCGCATTGTAATTTTTGACAGTATTCTTAATCATTTTTGAGTACATACCCATCAAGTTATCCAAGCACTGTTTGACATTATTGTTATTCAGTTTGAAATAAAAAGCCTGTTCTCTCGTGTACGTAGCACTCATAGACATGTCATTGATTTGAATGTTTGAAAATGTGTGAGGATAAAAGGCCTGTTTTTCATCCTTTGTAAAACTATCTGCAATGTACAGACTGCCGTTAACTGGAATTACAAGCACTTCGTTTTCGTTGTATAGCTTGTAAATTAGCTTATTCCAAAATTCACTGGATGATTGATTGACGTTTGGCCTTGTGTTCCACAAATACCATCTATGATCTTTTACACGCTCTTTGCCGTCATAAACGTTAATATCACATTTTGAAATAGCGTTTGAAATCATGTTCACACACACATTGAAAGCTACTTCATTTGCATAAATTGCACTGGCTGTATCATCATTGCCAAAGTCCGCTTGTATGATGGTGTCTTTTCCAAAATGTTTGTTTAAAAAGTCTGCGATAAACGCCATTCACATCACTCCTTTCTAAAAAGTAAAAACCGGAATATATTCCCGGTCTTCTAAAATCTGCATATCTGTTAAATCTGATTCATAGCACATGCAAGCGACAAGCGCCATGAAGCAATCTGTTTTTCTTGAATCAGGCTCAATCTTTCCAATCAGAAAATTACCGATATCTGCTTCACCTTTTTCAGCCAGTGTAGATTTTTTAGCGCGTATCAATTTGCAGTTGTTCGCACTCCATCTAAGCACTGGACTGTTACCCCAGTGAAAAAAGTGATTTTGAAAGCATCTGTCAATAAGCGGATACGTCCGCATAATATCTGACGGACGCTCAAGCCTGATTGTTTTATCGTTGTATGAATACCCGATTCTTTCCAGGTAATCACGCATCAATGTATATCTGTAGTTATCAAGTACAATTTCCTTGACACTATATTTTGGCTCAATTTCTTTCTGAATGTATTCCGTAATCAATTCAGGTGATATCTCAGGTGCATCAACCAGTGTAAGCATTCCTTCCTTTGCCCAATCTCTAAATGGTGCTTTGATTTTGCTTAGCTTTGGTGACTGCATGCATACCCAACCGTGATTGATATCATATCTATCATCACCATGTTTGAAATGGCAATTGATTCCTACCCAATCGGTTGTTTTTGAATAATCTATTCCAACGATGCATTCCCATCCTGTTACATCTGGTATATCTTGATTTGTTGCTAACAGGTTATCCCAACTCGTAATTGCAAATTCCATATCAGATTCGCGAATGTTCATCCGTTTTGTCATGAAATCGGGAAAAGCTGATTTGTTATCTTTCCAATCAATGTATTGCTTTTTTAATTCATCGTATAAAGAAACATTGAAAGGTGGATAATGTAATGATGGATTTGCTTTATTCCACATCTTTTCATTGTCCACTTCTTTTGCATCATCAAGTTTATAAATCAATGGGAGCAAACCATTTGATTGACTACCTTTGAATAAGATATTTTCACATTTTTGAAGCATATCATCTAAAGGACCATCAACAACATAACCATTTGTTGTGAATATGCTTGTCCTCGATTCTTCTTTTTTTCCTAAACCCGATTTGAATACATTTATGTTCTTGGTATTTTCATATTGGTGATATTCGTTAAATACGATTTCTGCGGAACGCATACCATCACGATTTTTGGAATTGTCCGCACGTCCTCGAATATATCCGCCATTCTTTACACCTAGGATTCCTTCTTTCGTCCACTTGAAAAATTTCATCATCTTTTTTCGGTTTCCTTCAAGCGCATTATATATATCTAAAACCGGACGGTTTGATTGCTCTTTTGAATTTGCACATATATCAACATCTGCTTGTTTGCACGATGTGTTATATGGACTTACAAGGCATAGGCTTTCTAAAGATATAGCACCATCCTTGCCATTTCCACGGCCCATCATTACAAATAAGTCCGGCCATCTTGGATGTATCTTATCAATCCAATAAACGCACAAATGTAAACCAAGTGAGAATTTTTCCCAAGGCATCGCTTTAAATCCAAGATACTTATCCAACGCAAAATAGTGATTTGCACGATTTATATCAACCCATAAATCATCATTAGCAAATGAATTAATAACTAGGTCACGACATGCCCATTGTTCTTCACAAAATTCATCAGGCCTTGAATCCATTTCATCAAAATATTCAGTAACAAAAAAAGGAAGTTCGCTTTTGTATGTAACTTCCTTATAATCATCATACTTTCTATGCCAATTTCTGATTTCGCCTTTAAAGTTCATCTACATCATCTTCACTCACAATTGAATCAGGATTGATATCAAGCAAACGCAAAATATCATTGTTTTGCTTTTGCACATCCAACATCATACGAACACATTCATTTTTTTTGCGTCCCATTTTTCCGTTGGACATGACATAATCAACCATTACACCATTTTCGCTGATATCGTTTTGGCATGATCTGATGATTTCTAAATTTTTAATATATGTGTCAACCTGATTTAGATAGTAGCTTGTGTCAATACCTTTCAATTTCAATTGTTCAGTCAAGTCACTTTCGATTTGTTTAAGTGTCTTCTCCATTGCATCACCTTCCCTCAAATCATCATTCCATCTAGATGGTACTCTTTAAACTTTTTCCATTCCTCAATTTGCTTTTTTTCACTTTCGATACCGACTTGAAAAGCATCGAAGATGCTTATGATCATCTTTTGAATATGCCTATCGTCATGGATTGCAAGTTTCAAATGTTTGAAAATGTCCGGGTTGATATTCAGGCCAGTCTGATATCTTC
>AUXO018017037.1_pt1 | contig 15132 bp, 10 predicted proteins | sample 768731 | NCBI WGS metagenome assembly AUXO01 (sample SAMN02715735, study PRJNA202380) | gut metagenome | biome: sheep rumen | host: Ovis aries | place: New Zealand: Palmerston North
TTGGAGTGCTTCCAATGGGATGAAGAAAACTATGACAGAGAGCATGTGATAGAAGAACTTGCTGATGTGATAGTTTACTGCCAGGATATGTTGGATGTTCTTGGATTGGATGTGGATCAGATAGTGAATGACAAGATGGAGATGAATGAGAAGAAATACCCGGTGGAGAAGGCGAAGGGGAATGCAACGAAGTATAATATATTAAAATAGCACATCATAAAATCACATACAGTTTATGTTGAAAAAATCAGGAGAGGGAGTAGACAAGGACCGTTAGAGTTTAGTGAATGTGATATACCACTTGGATCCAAACTACAATTCCCCAGAGATAAAACTGTTTAAGTGGAAGTGGTAGATGATAGGCGTGTTGAGTATAAAGGAAAGATATTGGTGGATTTGAGGAAATAAGTATAAGCCCGAATTTAAGAACAAAAGCAAGTCTAAGGACTTGCTTTTGTTGTGAAATACTATTTATTCTTCTTTCAAAATGGAATATAATTGCTGGAAGTCAATGCTAGTTTTTTCGGGAACTCCTGAATAGTTTCCTTCTAAGTATTGATTTCTCACATTGGCGTTCTTATGAATCTTATTATTATAAGTTATTGGTTTTATATTCTTTTTACCGTTTTCAAACTCATGTATCAAGTATATATTTTCGTTAGGGATTTTTGAATCCATAAGAAGCGTTGTGTGAGTTATCAAAATGAGTTGACCTTTTATTTTTTCAAAGAGCGACGATATTGTGTTTTTTACTAATAGGTCATGTATTCCCATATCATATTCATCTATAATTGCTACTGATCCGTTTACAGCAACAAGCATAAATGGAAGTATATCGAGAAGAGTTTGTGTACCGGTAGATTCCAATGAAAAATCGATTATACGCACCTTGCCTGCAATATTTTTTTTGAACATCAATTGGTAATGAATTATATCATCTTCCAGCTTCCTATCATAGAACGCTTCTTTAACATCAGGATAAACTGACTTGAAAAAAGTGTTTAACAATTTTTCCACCTTGTTTAATTGTTCTTCTTTAGAAGAGGATATTTCGCCTTGATCAAATGGACCAATCATTTCTGGAGGAAGACCGATGAAACCGCGCTCTCCCTTATTACCTAGTTTAAGCTTACATGATATTTTAGAAAAGAAATGCATTACTTCTTTAAAATTGACACTAAGGTTTTCTTTTATATATTCTTCCGTTTTATCATCAGTTTCATGAAATAAAATCGAGATGAGTGAATGTTTACCCCAGAACTTTTCGCATGCTTCAAGTATAGAGTCATATGCTTTTTTATTTTTTGATATTCTTCTGTTAATGTTAATAGTGGTTGAGCCGTTATTTCGAACAATATCAAAATACTGGCCCTTATTCTTGGTCAAAACATATTCTAGACGTTCATGGATAATTTGATTATTATCCATTTCCAAAAGATACTTACCCCTTTTATTACCATTAAGAATAAAACCAAACTCTAAGTACATTGGCTCGCTAGATGAAACAGTTTTATTATCATTGATAATTGTTTCAATATCTTTGTATCTTTCCTTGAATAACTTTTGGAAGGTTTCATTATCTAATGATTCGGGTTTATCAGTTAGAATGGTTTGCATAAGATCGCGCACATCCATTGTTCTAAACGTTTCAGACAGCATAAAGAAAGCAGAAGCTAGATTGGATTTACCAATTCCATTTCTTCCATAGATTAACACGGTTTTTTTTGGAGCCCCGTCTTTGTTTAGCAAATTAATTTCAGAATTCACAAGTGACTTGAAATTTTTCAATTTTACGTATTCAAACATAATATTTACCTCTTCAGGAAGTATTTTATCACAAAATCAACAAAAGTAAAGCAACTTTTTTTAAAAATATGACCTAAATTACGAAAAATAGATAAAAAATCTTGCAAATATAGGATGTTTATGATATAGTTTCTATTGTTGGAGATACTAGAAGAGAATCACATATTAATGATTTGATAGCTGCTCCAATCTTTAAAAACAGAATAGATGAATTCTATTGTACATTTAACTGATAAAGTGCATAGAAAAAGCCAGAGAGTGACTCTGACTAATTCCTTGCCAAAGAAGATTTCCTTGGGCATAATAAATGCAAACTTATGATACCAAAGAAATCCTCTTTGTGCAAGAGATAATTGTGAGGGAGGTGAAGTATTATGGCGGTCCATCACGGTGGCAAAGTTGGTAGTGCTGCTAGAAAACTTGCAAGTAAAAGAACTAATAAGTCAACTAAGAGCAAGGCAGGCAAAACGCTATCAAACCATAAGGCTAGGTATCATAAGTAAGATGATATTAACACAGACCTGGACATGTCTTTAAAAGGTCTTTTTATTTTTAGAAACTATTATAGGAGGTGTGATTATGTCACAGATATATTTTAATAAAAGAAGAATTCGTAAACTAAATCTACCAGAGAGTTATTCTCTTGAAAGCATTCAAATAGGTGTACCAGTAAAGAAAGATGAGGATAAAAAGGTAGGTCTAAACAGTATAGGAGATGTAGTATTGCCATCAGAAGATTACGGTGTTCAAAGTAGAAGGAATGCGTATGGTTATTCTTATCCAGACAAAACGAAACCCAAAGAAAGAAGATATGTTTCAACAAACTGGATATATCCATTTGGAAATACTAATGCATCTGAGATTCCAGTGGATATCTACAGGGAATGTTTTCCTAAAGTAGAAGTACCACCATATGAAATTCATTTAATGCTAACCGAAAATGACGATAACGAGCGATTTGTAATTGTTGATTTAGATGCCAGAGTTAGAAATGAACATTTGAAAGATGCAGTTAATCTTATGCTTGAGATATACGGCGAGTGTTATATTTTTGATGGGGAAATCAAAATAAAGAGAAACATAAAAAAGAGAAAGATTGGCTGGGAAATACTTCCGCAGGGAGAAATGCCTAGTAGACATTGTGAAAGACAATTTACGAAGTATCGTAAGAAACCAAATGGATTTCTTTTCTATAGGTTGGAGTATATTGAAAAATATGATGTTATAGATGCTGCAGAAGGTTTGAATGGCTTTAGGGGATATTTTGCATATGTCTTCAATAATTGTTGTGTGTTAGAGTCAGCTGTGTATGGCAATGCAACATATATTATACATAGGGAAAACTGGGAGGAACTAAGCCAGCAGACAAAGAAGAAATTATTTGATGAAAACATGATTATTGATAAAGTTGTTCACGATAAAAGTTGGAAGCGAAATATAGCTCGAGCATTTGTTAAACTGGGTGTTTTAAGAAAATAAAAAATATCATTATAGAATTCTATTGGTATTACTAATAAGTAACTGAGAGGGTTTTAAAATCATATCAGTGAAATAGGTTGGTGATAATCTCAGAAAGTATGGTTTAAGGATTCCATAATTATTTTGGAGGCAAAAAGTAATTGAAAGGGTTAAAAGAAATGGTAAAAGTATTCAAGCAAAGAAATTACTAAGAAAGAGTTAATAAAATATATTAAAGAATTCAAATAACTATTTCTAGAAAAATAAAAAACAGCCAAGAGACCTTGGCTGTTCATATAGATAGCAAATGCATAGCACTAGACTACCCTTGCAAGATAAGTCTAACTTAAACTGTTACATTTTGCAAACAGTTTTGCTATGTGTTTGCCTCTAAATACTCAACAGGGAGGTGAAGCAAATGCGACATACAAGTAGTAGGCTAAAAAAGCAGGTCAGACTTTAAGAAAAAAGAGTGCTTCTAAGAAAGCAAAGTCTGAAGCTGCAAAAGTATTAGTGAATCATAAGAATAAGATGAAATAATATACATTTTTTAGAGCTTATTAAATAAACCTATACGAATAGTTATCAAACATAGTTTATGCAAATAATTATTAAGGAGGTAATGAAATGAAAGATTTAAGTAGAAATATTACATTATTATGCGGAGTTTGTGGAAATGATTCTTTTGAAACATTAGACTCACAATATGAAAGCATTAAGAATGCTCCAGATTATATCAGGTTAAAATGCTCTGATTGTGGCAGAATCGTAACAAAAAAAGAGCTGATTGAGGAGAATTCTGTAAATATTAATGCGAATATAGATATTATTAAAAAAGACGCTGTATTAGAAATGGAAAAAGAAATAAAGAAAACCTTTAAGAAAAAAAGGAGGTAATCAAGGTGATGGAAGTAATATTTTAAGATTATTAAACTAGTAGTTTCTTATGTTATTCCTATGGCAGCTTTCACTTTATCTGTTGTGGCTTATTATAAATCAAGAAAAGTATCTAAAGTGGAAGAGAAGCTTAATGAGTATGACTTAAAGCTTAAGCAATACGAACTTGAAAAAATTGAATTGGAGAAGAATAGTAAAGAAAAGCCAAAAGTTGAGGCAAGAATAATAAATATATCTAGAGGCAATTATATAATAAAGATTTGGAATTCAGGGGAAGACACAGCTTTTAACGTTGATTATGATATTCCAAGAAAGTATAACATCACTCCAATTAAAAAGGTTACGCCTTTTGAAAGACTAGAACCAGGAAAATACTTTGAGGAAAGTGTTATGGTTCATATGCAAAGTTCGAAGAAATTCGAAATTATAACAAACTGGCAGGATAAAAATCATAAAGATTATACACATAAAGAGTTAATGGCCAGATAATTATAGGAGAACGAATGATATTAAATGGTATTAATTACCCAAATAAAATAATTGATGCAATAAAAGATAATAAATTGGTTGTGTTTGTTGGGGCAGGCACATCTACAGGTGAACCTACATGTTTGCCTAATTTTGTTAACCTAGTTAAAGAAATCGCAAAAGGTACAAAGTATGATTTTGATAAGCTTGATGAATCGTGTGAAGTGTTTTTGGGTCGTTTAAAAGTGAACGGAATAGATGTGCATAAACGAACAAAAGAAATAATAGAAGACTCTTGTGAAAAACCAAATAATCAGCACAGAGTAATATATAATCTTTTTTCTAGTCATAAGGATATAAAAATAGTTACGACGAACTATGATCAAATGTTTGAAAAAGTGAATGAGTTCAATCCTGATGATTGTGATGTTTATGACTACCCTGCTTTACCGGCAGGTGATGAATTTAATGGAATTGTTCATATTCATGGCAATATTAATGATACTAATAATATGATTCTAACAGATGAAGATTTCGGAAGAGCATATATTACTGAAGGGAATGCATCAAGATTTTTAAAAAAACTATTCTCATCATATACAGTATTATTTGTAGGTTATAGCTATAACGATATTATTTTGCGCTATTTGACAAGAGCAATGTTTAGAGATAATGCCTTGGATTGTTATATTTTGACAGATCAGAGAAAAGATGATTGGGATTTACTTGATCTTAAACCAATTTACTATCCAGAAAAACAGCACTCTCTAATGGAAAGCAGTTTAGAAAAACTAGGTGAAAGATCTAAAAGGAGATTAACAGATTGGAAGACTATTTTTTCTGAAATATCTGAGCAGCCACCGATGGATATGGCCTTCGATTCGGAATTAGAGTATTGTCTAAATAATCATGAAATAGAAAAAATCATTGCTCAAGAAGTCAAAGGTGCTAAATGGCAAGAAAAACTTGACGAAAAGGGCGTGTTTACAGACTGTTTTTCTAAGAATAATAACAATGATGATAGAGCAGAAATGTGGAATACTTGGTTGTGCAACAACTTTATTGGTGAAGATGATATGTCTTTTCAAAAGTTAATTGTTAAACACAAGAATATATTAAATAAGTCTCTAATCAAAACAATTATTGATTACTTGTCAGATCCAAAAACAATAATTGAGAATACCGTCTTTGCTCAATATATCCTTTTTGTTAAAGATGATATTGATGATCCTTGGACATTGATGAGAGTGGTGGAAAATACGTTTAATAAAAAGCTGTATTATCTTTCCTTTGAGCTATTCAAGTCGTTCTTTCGAGTGGTTTATAGATTTGAAAAGAAAATATCATTTTCTGAAGATGGAGTAGACTTAAAACATGTTTTTGAGGCAGAGGATTATTGCATAAAAAATACATGGGAAATAATTAAAGATAATGTGATGGATGAGTATGCATATGATTTGATTGTCTTTTTAAAAGAAGTAGTTGAGAATATTCACTTTTCGTATTTTTCTATTAATAAAGCCACAGATGATAGAGAACCATTTGATTTATCTATGTTAGATATTGAAAATAAAGAAGAACATGCTAGAGATAATCAACTCGTTATTTTAAATAATATTTTCTATGAAGCGTGTTTTATAGTTGAGAAACAATGCGTAAATGATTTCAAGAGCTTTATAAACGTGTGCTTAAAGTCTAAGTCAACTTTACTACAAAGGATTGCCTTGAGAGTTTTAAGAGATAGTGACAATTATGATTCTCAAGAAAAGTTTAATATACTAATTGATGAGTTTTCTCTTGATAATATTGAACAAAAAGAGCAACTGTTCTTGTTGGTTGCTAATATTTGGTCGGATCTTACTGAAGATAATAAAAATGAATTACTTGACATTGTTATGAGGTCATATGTGGATTATGAAGAAAGAACCCAAAAATATGAAAAGTACAACTGGTGTGTGTGGATAAATAGATTTGATGATGACAATGTAAGAGTTAAATCCTTTATAGAAGAGTGTAAAAAAACTGATGGTTTTGAACCAAGAGAGTACCCTGAATTAAATATGTATTCTAGTGCTTCGTTTATGCGTCCAGTAGATGTTCCAGAGAAAACATATAAAATGAAGGAAATGGAGCCGGCAGAAATAATTGATTTAGTGTTGAAAGATAGTGATGAAATTTTTGACAGTAAATACGATAAGTTGAATTCATTGTCGAAGTGTTTAAAAGACAACTACGATTTAACTACTCAAATGATTGAAAAAATGATACAAAGACAAGAGAAAGATGCTGATCTTTGGAACGCAATAATTAGAGTGGTGCATGATAGTGATTTTTCGTTTGAAAAAAATGTCAGCATTTTAAAACGATTAACAGATAATATTGCATTAATTGATAATCTATATGACATATCAAATATTATCTGGGATATCATGAGGGATAAGAACAATGACTCTTTATTTGGAGAGTTTGAAGATGAAATACTTAGATGTTCCAAGATAATATGGGATAATAGAGAGGAAATAAACTATGATGATAGTAGTCTAGATTTTTTATCCTTAAATTCAACACTAGGACATATTTTGAATGCTTGGATGTGTATGGTGTCAAAGTATGAAGAAAGGATTATACCTAAACAGTATCTAGAATTATTTGAGAATGCTTTGTCTCTGGGTGGGGATGATGCTATTGTTTCTATATGTATTATAGTGGGCAATTATAATTTCCTATTATTTAGAAATAGAGATTGGACTATTAATAAGTTAACCCCATATCTTGAGTCTGATGAAAAAAATGTTTTTAACGCTGCTTGGACTGGATTGGTTTATTTCACAAGAGCAATAAACGCAGATACAGCAGATATTTTAGCGCCAATTTATTATAAGGCGTTAGATAAGATGCAATGGCTAGCAGAAGATACACGGAAAGGATTTATTGGACAAGTATTGACTTTGTTAATATTTGTTGTTAAAGATCCGCTTTTAGATTTTGTGCCAAAGATATACGATAATGCGAACGATGATGATATTCAATACTTTGTTGATAGTATAAACCAAAGATTACGTGAATATGAAACGGATGAGAAGAAAAAGTGGTGGGATAGATGGTTGAAAGAGTTTTTAAAAAACCGGAAGAATAATTATCCTATACAGTTAGGTGAGAAAGAAAATGAAAATCTCATAACGCTTATTGCTGATTTGGGTGATGTGTTTGATGAAGCAGTATCGATTCTATGTACTGGAGATAGTCCTAAAAGAATTGATTCGCTTTTCATATATAGGTTAGCTGAAAATGACTATGCTGAAAAGTATCCTGACAGTATAGTTGATTTGTTAATATTTTTATTATCTGATGATTTTGAGTCTAAATATGTGAAAGGTGAAATTATAAAAATGCTTGAAAATATTACAATAACGTCAGATGAAAAGAAAACTAGACTTCAAGAAGCGCTTATCAAACATGGAATTGATGTGGATTTGAAATAATTATAATTGCAAAACAGTAAAAATGAAAAGCTTAAAGGTAAACAATATTTGTGCAATTTGCTGAAACTATGATTTAATTGATGGAGGAATAACTTAATATGGAAAAATTAAAATTAAAGCTAGATTATTGTTTTGGAATAAAAAAGTTAGATGAGGAGATCGATTATTCAAGCGATAATGTTGCTATTATTTATGCTTCAAATGGAACTATGAAGTCATCATTGGCTGACACATTTAGATGTATAAGGGATAATAAACCTGTTCAAGAGAGGGTCTATCATAAAGAAAGTATATATGATATTACAGATGAAAATGATAAGCCTATAGAAGGGGATAATATTATTGTTGTTAATCCCACTGATAGAAAATTGTATGAAGGCCAAGGGCTATTAATGGCTAATGATGATTTGAGAGAGAAATACTGGAAAATACATAGCGAAATAGAACAAAAAAAGGAAGACTTATATGCTCGGGTAAAAATTGCATTAGGATACACAAATCGCAGCCATTTTGATGTCAAAGAAACCCTGTTAACTGACTGGGATTGCCCAATATACAAAGAGTATGATTGTTTGAAAGCAATAGAGGAACAATTACAGAACTCAGAAATGCACTGTGCTATTAATTCAGAAGATGTAAACTATGAACTTCTGTTTGGCGAAAAAGTTTCTAAAATGATGGAAACAGGTGAGACACCAAATCTTATTGAAGAATACGAAAAAAAATACCAAGAATTGATGAATAAATCGTTATATATGCAAAATGGTGTTATTGATCATAATAATTATAGCAACATAAATAAGACTCTAGTTGATAATGGTTTTTTTGATGCTTCTAATGAAATTGTTTTGAATGCAAAAGATGGTAGTGAGTCGATAAACCTCAAAAAACAGAATGAATTAGAAGAATTGATTGATAAAGAAAAAGAACAAGTATTAAATACAGTAGAAATGAAAAGCTTGTTTGAAAAAATAAATAAGGAAATTACTAAGAATAAAGATACCACAGCCCTCAGTGCCTTTTTGCATAATCATCAAGAGATAATTGCTGAATTTAAGGATATTAGTTTGTTTAAGAAAAAGATTTGGGTAAAAGTATTCGCTGAATATGAAAAGGATTTAGGCGAACTAATCAAGTCTTATGACAAAGCAAGGGAAGACTTAGAAAATATTAGAGATGAGGCAAAAAAAGAAAAAACAGATTGGCAAGAAGCCTTAAGTGTATTCAAAGAAAGATTTTATGTTCCTTTTGTTATAAAAACATCAAATCAAGATGATGTAATTTTAAATAGTGAGATGCCAAGCTTTATTTACTACTATGAAGATGATCAAGAAAAGGAGAAGGTTACAAAAGAAGGATTACTAGATGTTTTAAGTACGGGTGAAAAAAGAGCATTCTACATTTTGAATATAATCTTTCAAATACTAGTTGCACAAAAAGAAGAGAAAGAGTATTTGGTTATTTTTGATGATATTTCTGAATCTTTCGATTATAAAAACAAATATGCCATTCTAGAATATATTAAAGATATATCTGAGTATAAGAATAAAGAAGGAAAAAAACTATTCAATGTATTATTAATGACACATAACTTTGATTTTTATAGAACTGTGGCATCTAGAATAACAAAAAGAAGCAATGCATATATTGGATATATGGATTCCGGGAAAATCAAACTTGAAAAAGGTCATTATACTAATAATATTTTCATATATTACAAAACACAACTAAAAAACAATTACAGTGATAAAATAATGCTAGCATCAATACCATTTGTCCGAAACATAATTGAATTTACAGAAGGAATAGAGAATGAAGACTATCTTACTTTGACTAGTCTTTTGCACTATAAGAAAGATACACATATAATCACTTTAAAAAAAATCCAGGATATTTTTAATAAATACTGGCTGAAAGATGCCACTTTTGCAGAAAATAGAGAAGATGAGTATGTTTATGATATTCTTATGTATGAGGGTGAACAAATAACAAATGTTGAGAGAGTAGAAATAGAAAATAAACTTATCTTATCAATGGCAACTAGACTAAAAGCAGAACTGTATATGAAAAATAGGATAGTTTCAGATTTACCAGAGGGAATAAGTGTTATTGAGAAAATATATAGTGAAAAAAATCAAACAGGGAAACTCTTTAATGAATATAAAAAGAATATAAATGATGAAGCGGTAAAAGTTTTAGAAACTGTAGTTATGATTACACCGGCAAACATTCATTTAAATTCATTTATGTTTGAACCGATTCTTGATATGTCTATTAATCAGTTGTTTGATCAATACAATAAGGTGAAAAACCTAGCATTAGATTTTGATTAGTTTTTAAGAGTAAAACAGGCGCGCTCTGTGAATAAAAAGCAGCATCATAATAATAGATGTTGCTTTTTAATGGGTAAGAAATATAATGGTTTGCTTGACCAAATATAATCTTATAGAAGTATTGAATGTATATCTTTGGACATCACGCTAATTAGTCCAAGAGTTTTTAATATTATGAATTAACTGTCCCAAATATTGGACACTTATTTTGGTATAATAAATAAATAAAAATGAAAGGAGGTAAAGCGATGGAAAGATACATGAATCTTGGCAATGAGTCAGGAGTAAGTTCTTATGAAATAGGCGAAGATTTCATTATCGTTGTTTTTTCTACTGGCAAACCATATAGATACTCATATGGAAAAGCAGGTAGAATGCATGTTGAAAAAATGAAAGAATTGGCTAAAAATGGTAGAGGATTGAACTCTTATATCAATAAATATGTCAAGTACGACTATGATTAGGATGATTGACTGTATGTCAACTGTCTTTAAGACGGTTGACATACAAGAATCAGAGTGATACTAATCCTTAATGAACCTAATTGTTATTAGTAATATAATTAAATAAAAATGTGGATAATCCACTTTTAGATCGGAGATTAAAAACAATTAATATAGAGAGGAAAACATATGAAACTAATTCACTTATCAGACCTTCATCTTGGAAAACGTTTAAACGAATTTTCTATGATAGAAGATCAAAAGTACATACTTAAAAAAATCCTTCAGATAATCACTGAAAAGAAACCAGATGGAATCATAGTGGCAGGGGATGTCTATGACAGATCAATCCCTTCAGAAGATGCTATGAAAATATGGGATGATTTCTTAATCAAAATTGAGAAAAAGGGAATCCCTATGTTTGCCATTAATGGAAATCATGACTCGGCAGTTAGATTTTCAGACCATAGTACGCTTCTAGATTCTATGGGTATTCATCTTGCTCGCGAGTACAAAGGTGAGGTTCAAGTGTATACACTAGAAGATAAAGGTGGCAAAGTGAACATCCATCTTTTGCCATTTGTAAAACCTCAAATAGTTCGTTCAGCATTTCCTGATGAAGAAATAAGTGATTACAACGATGCAGTTCGTGTAGCAGTAGAGCATATAGACTTAAACAAAGAGGACAGAAACATCCTAGTAGCACATCAATTTGTTACGGGCGCAGAACGTTGTGAGTCTGAAGAGAATGTAGGTGGACAAGATAATGTAGATGCTACTATCTTTGATGATTTTGATTATGTAGCTCTAGGTCATTTACATGGTCCTCAGAAAGTTATTAGGGAAGAAATTAGATACTGTGGAACACCACTTAAGTATTCATTCTCAGAAAAAGACCATGAAAAGTCAGTTACTGTAATCGAGACTGAGTCTAAAGGTGATATACAGATTAGAACAATTTCGCTAGAGCCAATGCATGATTTGCGAGAGATAAAAGGTACTTACGATGAATTAGTATCAAAAGATTTCTATGAAGGAACAGATACGGATGATTACATTCATGCTATTTTAACAGATGAAGATGATGTGCCAGATGCTATTAGTAAATTGCGTGTGGTTTATCCTAATATAATGAAACTAAGCTACGATAATACACGTACTCGAACACAGGGCGAGGTGTTAGATGGTAGTGATAATACTGACAAAAAACCTATAGAACTTTTCTCCGAACTCTTTGAAAAACAGAATAACCAACCTATGAGTGACTTACAAAGAGAACTAGTAGAAAAAGATATAGAAGAGATTTGGGGGAACTAATATGAGACCTATAAGTGTTAAAATGTCAGCATTTGGTCCTTATGCTGGAAAAGTAGAAATACCTATGCAAGATTTAGGAACAGAAGGACTTTACTTAATAACAGGAGATACTGGTTCGGGTAAGACTACTATATTTGATGCAATCTGTTATGCTTTGTTTGGAGAAGCCAGCGGAGATAACAGAGATTCTAGTATGTTCCGTTCAAAGTATGCAGAACTTGAAACACCTACAGAAGTGGAACTTGTTTTTGAGCATGCTGGAAAAGAATATACAGTAAAGCGTAACCCAGAGTATGAACGTCCAGCTAAAAGAGGCGATGGAACAACAGTACAAAGACCTAATGCAGAATTATATCTTCCAGATGGGAACGTGGTTACTAAAATTCAAGATGTAAACAATTCTATTAAGGATATTTTAGCTGTTGATTGCAATCAGTTTACTCAAATTGTAATGCTTGCACAGGGGAATTTTTCTAAACTTCTTTTTGCTAATACAGACGATAGAAAGAAAATATTTAGAGAAATCTTTAAAACTTTGCCATATCAAAAACTAGAAAAAAGATTGTATGAGCACAAGAAGGAAGTGGAATCTGAGAGCGAGCGCTTGAATGATAGCATAAAACAATACGTCAACGGAATCCAAGTGGATGAAGAAGATGAATTGTCTATTGATGTGGAAAAAGCTATAAGTGGCGAGATGATGACAGAAGATGTTATAGCCTTACTTGAAAAAATAAATGAAAAAGATGAAAAGAAAAAAGAAAAACTAGATAAAGATATTGCTGATAATGACAAGGTGCTAGAAGAAATAATAGCTAATGTTAATACAGCACAGAATATTAAAGAGATAAAGGAAAACCTCGCAAATGCTGAGGAGAGATTAAAGGAGGAAAATCCTAAACTTGATGCGTTTAAAGAGACTTTAGATAAAGCAAAGGCATCTTCTAAGGATGAAGATAAGTTTAATAAAGAAGCTGCACAAATAGAAAAAGAATTAGTGAACTATGATGCAGTAGAAGAATTGACTAAAGAGATAGAAAGTCTATCTGAAGAGAAAGAAGACAAGACAGAAGAAAAGAAAGAATTAAAAGAAAAACTCAATGAGAGTCAAAAGGCATTAGAGGATTTAAAGAAAGAGCAGAACGAATTAAAAGATTCTAAAACTGAACTTGAAAAGCAAAAAACTAATTTAGAGAAGGCCCAAAAATCTATTAATGAATTAGATGAGTTGAATGTATTATTCAGCAATATAGATACGGAAAAAACTAAGCTTGAAAAGTATCAGAAGGACTACGATAAAGCAGACAAAGAATTTAACAAGGTGAATGCTGAGTACGAGAAACTTGAGCAACTATTTAGAGATGGTCAAGCAGGTGTGTTGGCATCTAAGCTAGAAGAGGGTGAGCAGTGTCCAGTTTGTGGATCTACTGAGCATCCTTCTTTGGCGAAGCTGTCTGATGAGATTCCAACACAAGAGGAATTAGACTCTAGCAAGGTGAAGGCAGATGAGGCTAGAGATAAAAGGGAAGAAGCTGCAAAACGCGCTAGTGGTTCACAAGAGAAAATTAAAGCTCTAGAGGAAGAGTTGAAAAAACAACTTAATAAGCACATTGATTATGATGATATGGATGAAGGTATGTCAAAGATTGATGATACTATCTCTTCAGCTAGAGCCGAGGTAGATAAGATTAGTGAGCAATTAGAGGAAACCGAGGCAAAGGTTGAAAGAAAAGAGACTCTTGATGAACAGATTCCAGAGATGGAAAAAGAAATAGATGAGATAAAGGCAGGGGACAATAAGCTGAATGAAGATTTGACTAGAATTACTTCTACAGTGGATGAAAAGAAGAAGCAACTTGATGAGAAAAAGAAGAGCTTGAAATTTGAAGACAAATCTACTGCTGAAGAAAAGATGAATGAATTGCTTGAGAAGGTTAAAGAGTTGAGAAGTGCTGAGGAGAAGGCGGAAGAAGACTTTAATGCACAGAATACTCTAATAACTAAGATAGAGACTGAAATAAAAGAGCATAAGAAGTCTGTAGAATCTGCCAAGGATATTGATTTGGAAGCAGAGTTAGAAAAGCAAGATAAATACAATTCTGTGAAAGAGGAGTTGCGTGAATTAGATAATAATCTAGTTGCAAGACTACAGAGCAATCAGAGTACATATGATATCTTAAAACAGAAGAGTTCTGATGCTATTGAAGTGGAATCAAAACTTCAATGGATTGATGTTCTATCAAAGACTGCTAATGGACAATTAAGAGGCAAGGAGAAAGTTGCTCTTGAGACTTATGTTCAAAGTACTTATTTCGATAGGATAATCAGAAAAGCAAATATAAGATTTATGGAAATGTCTAGTGGGCAGTATGAGTTGAACAGAATGAAAGAGGCTTCTAGTAAATCTGGACAGACTGGTTTGGAACTTAGCATAATAGACCACTACAATGGTTCGGAGAGAAGTGTTAAGAGTTTGTCAGGTGGTGAGTCATTTATGGCTGCTTTATCATTGGCTCTTGGTTTGTCCGATGAGGTTCAATCTAGTGCTGGAGGAATTCAAATAGATACAATGTTTGTGGACGAAGGATTTGGCTCACTTGATCCTAATTCACTAGACCAGGCATTTAGAGCACTTACAAATCTTTCGGACGGAAATAAGCTTGTTGGTATTATTTCTCACGTAGAAGGATTGAAAGACAGAATAGATAAGCAGATTGTTGTAACTAAGGATAAAGTCGGAGGAAGTCATGTAAAGATGAATGTTTAGTCTTTGACGAAGTCGCAAGGAGGAACTATGGATCCAAGAAATGTTGAATTATTACGACAAGAAGTGATAGCCGAAGTCTCAGGTATGGCATTTGGCCCATTTCCATTTATGGGTGGAATGGCAATAGAAGCACAGACTGCTGATGAGGCTAGGCTTATTGA